>JAABUH010000083.1_pt1 | contig 133747 bp, 119 predicted proteins | sample 5559121 | NCBI WGS metagenome assembly JAABUH01 (sample SAMN10711871, study PRJNA513364) | rock metagenome | isolation source: Antarctica rocks | place: Antarctica: Victoria Land, Battleship Promontory nord | collected 2015-12-28
GACGCGGATCGTGGCGGGGTTGGTCAACCGGCGTGTGGCGCAGAGGCCCTTGAAGACCTATCCCGTCGCTTAAGCGGAGGGCGGGCGACCCGCCAACACGCCGCACCTACTGCTACGCGACAACTCTTTTATGTATCACGTCTATTACTGTCTCTCGGTGTCGGCCAAAAGGCATATTCTTGTTCGTGATACAATCTATAGTTCGGAGCAAGACATGAGGCACTTCAGCTAGCTCAAAGTTTTCCTCATCCTTAGTTGCTACGACCAAAGTACCTTCATAGACAATGACGCCATGTATGATACCCGTCCGCTTGTTAGCATTTTTCCGCTTTGGGTCTGCATTGAAGAAACGCTTTTGAAAGTCCATCGCATACCAAATGTTTTTCACAGCTTGATAGATGTCCCCTCCCGCATCCCGGCCAAAGGCTTCCAAGTAGGTACGAGCCACGGGCACACCAGAGCGATAATGGTGACTCCTCAAAGCAGTATTATTGCAGCCAATTAGAAGGGAATGGATGGGCGTCACGTCAATATCAGTCACCAGCTTTAGGCGATCAAGCAAACCGCTAATCATGTAATCATCATCCGGGTCATCGTTGAAGAATACCCACGGCTTGTCGCTTGATTTACACTCGATTAGAAGAAACAAGCTGGTAGGGCCGAAAGGCCACTCAGCTTCGCGAGTCTCGTCCCTCATTATAGCGAAAGCATCTATTTCGTGAGGCTTCTCTGTGTCGTCTGTAAAACTCAGGTTAGGATAGATGAGCAACTCAAGTTCCCTGAGCTTGTTGATTACGTCTAGCTCCAGCGGAAAGCCACTCTTGCTAATCTCCTTTATAAGTTTCTGTTTCAGCTCTTCATTCATTTCTAGTGCCTAAACCCCAGCGCGCCCCCGCCCGTGGTCATTTCGGCCAGCGCTTCGGGATCGTCCATGCGCTTCAAGTGCGCTTTCAGCTCGTCCACCTGGGCCAGCACGGAGCGGGCGAACCCGTCGTCCAGCGTCGTCGCGCCTTCCTGGGCGCGCTCCAGCGCGGCGGACACGAAGGCTTCCTTGAGGTAGGCGGGCGTGAAGCCGTCGGTGCGTTCGGCGACGGTCCGCGCCAGGGCGTCGGCGTCGAAGTCCGGGGCGAGCCGGGCGCGCAGGGATGACCGGGCGAGCAGGCGCAGGCAGAACTCGCGGCGCTCCCCGAACTGCGGCAGGCCGATGTGGATGACGCGGTCGAAGCGCGACGGGCGCTTCAAAAGAGCCTCGTCAATGCGGCCCGGATGGTTCGAGGAGGCGATGATAAGCAGGCCCTCGTTGTTTTGGAAGCCGTCCAACTCGTTCAGAAAAACGGTCCGGTTGTCTTCATGCACCAGGCCATCGAGGTCTTCAAACGCCAGGATGCAGGGCGCGAGCTGGCGGGCGCGCTGGAAGATAGTGCGGACGGCGTCGTCGTGGCTATAGGGCTGCAAGTCGCGGACATACAGAAACGGCAGGTCCGGCAGGGCGGCGGCGACGGCCTTGCAGATCATCGTCTTGCCCGTTCCGGGCGGCCCGACGAGCAGGACGCCGCGCCGCCAGGCGAAGCCCAGAGCGGCGTAGGCGTCGCGGTTGCGGACGAAGCCCTCGACGGCGTCGCGCAGGCGCGTCGCGGTCTCGGCGGGCAGCACGACGTCGTCCCACGTCACCTTGCCGATCTCCCCATCCATGTCCGGCGCGTTCTCCCAGCCGTGCGTGTAGCGCAGGCAGCGCCCGGCGGGCCACTCGACGAACGCGGCCATCTCGCGGGCGAAGCCGGCCAGCAGCGCTTCGGACTCGGCGAGGAAGAGAACGTAGCCGACCCGGACGGCGCAGGGAACGAAGGCGACTTCAAAGGTCTCGCCGTGCCATTCGGCCCCCAGCCATCCCAGGTAAGGAACGACCTCGTCTTCGCTGCCCTGGCCCAGAAATCCGTCCGAGCCGGGCGTCAGGCGACGCACCGGGGCGGCATCCTGGTCCAGAAACCGGCGCAATTGGACACGGTCCACATACATCATCAGGGTCGCGCCGGCCGGGCGGACACGGCGGATCTCGCGCAGCAGGGCGTCCTCGCAGTTGTCCCCATAGGCTTCCGCCCGCAGGGCTTCGTTCAAAGCTTCCGCCCGCCAGTCTTCCCGCGTGTCCGGGGCAAGTTTTGCTTCTTCCAATGGCCTTCCCGTAGCTAAAGGTGTTTCCATGAATGCCTTTCCAAAAACATAAAACGCCCCCGCCGCCGTTGAGGGCAGTCGGGGGCGCGAAAGCCTTTGTTTCGGGCGCAACAGGGCCAAATCAGGCTGGTGTTTGTACCCCATAACCGACCCGGTTGTCAAGTTTGCCTGCTGCTCATCGCTTTACCTCCTGACATAATTACCAGTTTCTACTATTTGTTATCACTTTGGCAGGCGTTATGCCCTATACTAAAGGCAGAAGTCATTCGTGAAGGAGAGTAGTACATTGTATCCTTTCAGCAATTGGAAGACCGCGCCCTGGCTGGCGGGAGCGGCGCTGGCGCTGGTTCTGGGCGGGGCGCAGGAAGTCCGGGCACAGACGCAGACGTTCACGTTCTCTAAAGACCTATCCGACTCCAAAGTCGTGACGCTGACCGAGGACGGCGGCAAAACAAGCTTCCAGGGCTACGCGGGCCGCTACAAAGGGCAGCTCGGGTCGGGGCCGACGACCAATGTCTTCTGCGTGGATATCGGCCACGAGATTCACGTCGGCGATACCTACGCGGCGAACACGCAGTACGACATCACCAGCGCGGCAGGGTCGCTCGGCGGCGGCTATTACAGCGGCGGCCTGGCCTCGGCCCTGACAAACGGCGACATTGCCTCCGTGACGCTGACCGAGGCCAACCGCCGGGCAAGCGAAGTGGCCTTTCTGGCCGACAACTACCTGAACGCGACGAGTTTCAGCGGGGCGTCAGGCAGCACGGACCTGGGAAACAACCTCACCGGGCTGGGCCTGAGCGTCTGGGACATCCTCCAGGACGGTGGGAACGGGCTTGGGGCGGGCCAGGTGCAAACAGGCACGTCGGATGCCGGTGCGTATGGCGGTCTGGTAAGCTACTACGAGTGCCTGGCGGCGGCGCACACGGGCTACACCTCCCGCACGGCAGGCTGGGTCCAGGCCCCGCAGACAGCGCCAGGCCAACACATGCAGGACTACGTCTACGAGAAGCCGATCTCCCCGCAGGCCGTGCCGGAGCCGGGCATGACGGCGTTCCTGTCCAGCCTGAGCCTGGTGGCGGGCGGCTTCTGGCTGCGGCGGAAGCGGCAGGTGAGCCGGGGGTAGGCCGACTCCCCAGGGCGAACACGAACGAGAGAAGGCGAACACAAGGTCCGCCCCTATGCCGGAACCGGCAACCGTAGGGGCGGACCTTATGTTCGCCCCTTTAAATTTCATGGCCTCATTTCGCCTGTATTTCTGCTCCTCTCCTGTGTGAGCGGAAAACTGTCAAATTGTCAGGTTTGCGGACATAAAGGGTGGGGTATCTCTCATTTCGGTAGAGATTAACAGAGTATTAACGAGGGAGCAACTCATCCAATGCCGGATATGCCCGATCAAGAGCCGCCCAAGCGGACAGTGCAAATGTACGACCGCCCGGCCGGTGCGGACCGCCCGCCTCTCGCCCGTATTATTCTTATCGTGGTCGTGCTCCTGCTGGCGGCGCTTCTGGCTGCCAAGTTTATTTTCCACCTCCACTTCGGACTTCTTCCCGCAGGACATTAAAACGTTCGCATAGGACGTTAGGAGCAGGCAATGGTGACAACGGTGACACTGGCCGGTGGCGGACAGGCCATACTGGAGAACGACCCGCGTTTCAGCGAGCCGGGCAGAGCTTTGCTCCGTCTGGAAACGGGCCGGCAGGTGCTCGTCCCCGAGAGCGCCTTGCTTCAAGAAAGCGGCGGCTACCGTCTGCCGTTCACGGCGGAGGAGCTGGCAGGCGGGACATTCGGCACGGATGTGGGGGAACAAACACAGGTTCTTTCGCGGCCCCTGATGGAGTCGGAGGAAGGCACCGTGACCATCCCGCTCATAGAGGAAACGCTGCGCGTGACCAAGCGGGAGGTCGTCACCGGCGGCGTCCGGCTGACCAAGCGGGTGACGGAGCGGGAAGAGACCGTGGACGAGCCGCTGATGCAGGCGAATGTCCAGGTCGAGCGCGTTTTCATTAACCGCGTGGTGACGGAAGCGCCCCAGGCGCGTCAGGAAGGCGACACCCTCGTCGTTCCCATTTTGGAAGAGGTCCTCATCGTCGAGAAGCGCCTCATGCTCAAAGAGGAGGTGCGGATCACGCGCACCCAAACCGAAGTTCACCGGCCGCAGGCGGTGACATTACGCACGGAAGAAGCGGTCCTCGAAGGGATCACACCCGAAGCGCCGCTCGCACACTGATAGTACACACTCAGATCACTCAAAGAAAAGGAAACACACAATGGCAAAGACAGTGGTGGGCTTATTCGATGATTTCGCGGAAGCGCAAACCGTCGTGCAGGATCTGGTAAACGCCGGGTTCTCGCGCAACGACATCAGTATCGCTGCTAACCAGACGGCGGCCGGCGACGGCACGACCGGCACGACGACCGGCACGGGTGAAGGCCATGCCGTCGGCAAGGACGCCACCATCGGCGCGGGCATCGGCGGAGCGGTCGGTCTGCTGGTCGGGCTGGGCGCGCTGGCGATTCCGGGCATCGGCCCGGTTCTGGCAGCCGGCCCGCTGGCGGCGGCTCTGGGCATCACCGCCGGCAGCACCGTCACGGGCGCCCTGATCGGTGGTGCCGGCGGTGCTCTAGTCGGCGCCCTGACTCACATCGGCATTCCCAAAGAGCACGCCGAATACTACAGCGAGGGCGTTCGTCGGGGCGGCACCCTGGTCACGGTGAACGCACCGGACAATCAGGCGGAAGAAGCCGTGAACATCCTGAACGGGCACAACGCGGTGGATATCGAGGAGCGCGGCGCAGCCTACCGGACCGGCGGCTACAGCGGCTACAGCGAGGCGGCCCCAGCCTACACGCCCGAAGAAGTCACGCGGGAGCGCGACCTGTACCGCGCGGCCCCGGCTGCCACCGGCACCATGGCGACCGGCACGGCGGCGACCGGCAAGGTCAATACGGGCGGCGAGCAGGTTCTTGAAGTCGTCGAGGAGCAGCTTGCCGTCGGCAAGCGGCAGGTGCAGGGTAGCGGCGCGCGCGTCCATACCTATGTGACCGAGCGCCCCGTCGAGGAGAGCGTGACGCTGCACGAGGAGCATGTGACGGTGGACCGCCGCCCCGTGGACCGGGCTGTGACGGGCGCCGACACCGCCTTCAAGGAAGGCACGATTGAAGTCACCGAGACATCGGAAGTCCCTGTGGTCTCCAAAGAGGCCCGCGTGGTCGAGGAAGTCGTCGTCGGCAAGACAGCCACCGACCGCACTGAAACCGTGCGCGATACTGTCCGCCGCACTGATGTCGAAGTCGAGGAAATGAACAGCGCGGCCCGGACAACGGGTACGACCGGCACAACGGGAGCCATGGGCACTGCGGGAAGCGCCGTCCCCGGCAACCGCGTCCCCGGCGTTCAAACCGGCGGCCGCGACGCTGACGGCAGCCCGGACACGCGCGGCATCACCGAGAAAGTCGCCGACGCCGTGACCGGCGACCGCACCGACGACAAGGCCGGCAAGCCCACCCGCTAAACGCGCGATTGGGTCTGAAAAGCGGGAGCGCAAGGAAAACCCTGCGCTCCCGCTTTTTGTTGTCCATGTCGGGCAACAAAAAGAAGCCCGGCCTGGGAAGTGTCCTAGGCAGGGCTTCTTATGAACATGGCATCATGGCCTTACATATGGCCGTGGTAAAGCATGTTGTGCATGTGCATGTGGCCGTGGTGCATCTTGACGCGGGCATGGTGCATTCCGTTGTGCATATGATGCAGGACATGGTAATGACTGGCAAAGGCGTTAGGCGCGAAAACGAGGGCGAGGGTGACCGCAACTGCGGCGATCCGGGCGGACTTCATGGGCGGGTTCCTTTCTCTTAGGGAGTGACCAGACATTTACCCCTGCTTGCTCGCCTTGAAACCTGTTTCAGCCAGATGCCGCTGGGGAACACTTCATTCGATATGCGCGTTTTGCGGCCGGTCTTGATCTTTTTCGCCGAGCGCCTGACGCTGGCGGGGGCAGGAGTCGCGGCATCGCTGGCGGTCTTCCTGGTTCTGGCGCATAAGGTCCACGGCGGCGAGACAGTCCGCTTCGATGCGGCTGTGTTCCACTACTTTCAGGTGCGGCAGTCGCCGGGTATCTATCGGCTGATGACGGCGGTTTCGCTGCTGGCGAGCGGAGGAGCAATCAGCGCCGTTTCTCTGATTTGTGTCGTCGTCCTCTGGCGGCTGCCCGCCTATCGCTCCGCCGCCTTGGGGCTGTTGCTGGCCGTTGCGGGCGGCCAGGGCGCCGTCTATGGGCTGAAGGCGCTATTCCACCGCGCGCGGCCCGAAGCGGCCTTCGCCTCCCTGGGCTACTCGTTCCCCTCCGGTCATGCCTTCGCCGCCGTGACGCTTTATGGGATTCTGGCCTACTGGCTAGTATGCGCCGCGCCGCGCCAGCGGGTATGGGTTTGGAGCGGAGGAGTCTTTTTGATCCTGCTGATCGGGTTCAGCCGCGTCTACCTGGGGGTACATTACGCCTCAGATGTGGCTGCCGGCTTTGCCGCCGGGCTGCCCTGGCTGTGGGGCTGCTGCGCTCTGTCCTTTCACTCGTTGGGCGGGCGGGGCCGAAAGAATGGAAAAGAACCTTGAGCCGCTTTTGTCCGATCCTGATGAACACCCATGCCGGCGCGATGCATGCCCAATCGGGTCAAGAGCAGTTGCAGCGGATGGCGCGCGAGGCGGACCTAGAAGCCGAGATCATCCACACCGAGTCGCCGGAGGCCATGACGAAGGCGCTCCAGAAATTAGTTTCGGAAGGCGCGGAGCAGGTGACGATTGCCGGCGGCGACGGCACGGTGCGGCTGGCGGTGCAGACCCTGGCAGGGACAAACACGGCCCTGGGCATCCTGTCGCAAGGCACCTTCAACAACTTCGCCAGTGCGCTGCGCGTCCCGCACAATTTGCCTGCTGCGCTTAGAATGCTCCGCGACGGCGTCGTGCAGGAGGTGGATCTGGGGAAAGTGGGCGACCGCTATTTTACCGAGTCGGCGGGCGTCGGGCTGTTCGCGGATGCGCTGGCCTTGTATGGGCAGGGCAGCAACAAGAACTTCCTGCGTGGCCTGTATGCCGCCACCCGTCTGGGGCTGGCGTTCGGGGCACACGAGATGCAGGTGACAGTGGACGGCACGCCGCACCCCAGCCGGGTGACGCTGTGCGAGGTCGCCAACACCTACCGGATCGCGCAGGCTGTGCCGATCGCGCCCGAAGCAGACATTGCCGACGGCTTGCTGGACGTTGTCATCCTCAGCGACCTCAAGCGCCATGAGCTGCGGCCCTACCTGCGTGCGCTGCGCGCCCAGATGCACCTCGGCCTGCCCAAAGTGACTGTTTTGCGGGGTCGCGAAGTACGCTTCGAGGCCGCCCGCGCCCGCAATGTCCACGCCGATGACCAAATCCTCGGCATCACGCCCCTCACTGTTTCCGTCGCCCCAAAGGCACTGAAAGTTTTGGTGGACCCGCGCCTATGAGCGATCCATCGCCCGATCCACGTCCCGCCCCGCAGCCGGGAGACATCCTGCTGTTTTTTCACGCGCATCGCAGTTTCGACTATGTGATCAAGCTGATGACCTTCTCCCGATACTACCACGCCGGACTTTACGCCGGTGAGGGCAAAGTAATCGAGGCCCGCCCGCGCGGCGTCGCCTGCAACGAGATCGGAAGCCGGCGGGGCGGGTACATCGTGCTCCCCGCGCCGGACGGTAAGGGCGCGGACGCGCTGGCGTGGGCGAAGACGCAGATCGGCGCGGGCTATGACCGCGTGAACATGCTGGTCATGTTCCTGGAGCATGTCCTCGTGCGCCTGCACCTGAACATCGTCCCTTACGGGAAATACTCGTGTGCTGAGTTCGTCGCCACCGCCTTCTATCATGCGGGCCTGCGCCTGTTCCCGGATCAGGACCTCAACGACGTGGAACCCAAAGACCTCGCGCGCCTCCTGCCGCCCGGCGCGAAGCCACATAACATCGCTTAAAGGAAAACTCATGCCCAACAAACTTGCCGGCGTCTTGCTTGACATAGACGGCACGCTTATTGACAGCAACGACGCCAACGCGCGCGCCTGGATGGAGGCGTTGCTGGCGCACGGGATCGAGGTCAACTACCTCAAGCTGCGCGAGGGCGTGGGCATGGGCGGCGATAATTTCCTGCCGAAGATCGCCCACATCGAGAGCGACAGCCCGCAGGGCAAGGCGGTGAGTGAGACGCGGGGCGAGATCCTGAAGTCCAAGTACCTGCCGACGCTCCGTGCCTTCCCCCAGGTGAAAGAGCTGCTGACGCGGCTGCATGGAGATGGCTTAAAGCTCGTCGTCGCCACATCGGCCAAGTCCGACGAGGCCGACGCGCTGCTCAAATTGACCGGCGCGGCGAACTTGATTGACGCCATCGCGACGACGGAGGACGCCGAAAACTCTAAGCCCGCCCCGGACATCCTCCAGGCCGCCTTGAAAAAGTCCGGCCTGGCCGCCGCCGCCGTTGTCATGCTCGGTGACACGCCTTACGACGTAGAATCCGCTCAGAACGCCGGTGTCGGTATTATCGGCGTCCGCTGCGGCGGCTGGAGCGCGCCGGACTTGAAGGGCGCGCTGGCCGTCTACAACGACCCCGCCGACCTGCTGGCGCATTACGATGAGTGGGCGCTGGCGGTGAAGTAACGCGGCTAACCCTGCGTCCGTCCCGTTTGTCCGTCTTTCCGTTGGGGTAAGTTGGCCCTGAAACCTACGCTTAGAAAGACAACGCAGACCATGAACAAAGTATGTACGGCGCTCGCGCTGGGCGCGACCCTTCTGGGGAGCACCTGCGCCCTCGCACAGAACGACACGGCGGGGATGGCAGGAATGACGGGGACGCCGGTCAATAACACGGACCGGCAGTTCCTGATCCAAAACGCACAAGGCAGCGTCTCCGACTACGCCAATGGCGCGGCGGCTCTGAACCAGGGGCAAAGCCCGGCCGTGCGCCAGTTCGGCATCTGGCTGCTCCAGGACCACAACCGGCTTAACATCGGCCTGCTGATGCTGGCCCAGCGCAAGGGAGTCACCCTGCCGCTGACGATCTCAGACGCGGACAAGACCAAGTTGACCGCGCTGACCGCCCGCAAAGGCGCGGACTTTGACCGCGCATTCCTCCAGGAAGCCATCCAGACGAACCAGCAGGACATCAGCAACGCCAAGAAAGAACTGGCAGCGACGACCGACCCCGAAGTGCGGCTGGTGGTGACGGACTACCTGACCACGGAGTACGGGCACCTGACGGCGGCGCAGACGATTATGGCCGGCATGACCAAGACGGTCGGGAGGCGCTAGGAAAGACACCAGAAGGCCCGGCACTGGAAGTGCCGGGCCTTTCTGCTTGCCTAATGGTCCAGAGCCAGCACCAGGCACTTGGCCGAGCCGCCGGACTTGATGAACTCCGACAAGTCCGTTGCGTGGACCGTGTAGCCGTGCGCCGTCAAGGCTTCCGCCAGTGCCTCGCACCCGCTGTTCATCACGACCTGATTGCCGACCACGACCGCGTTGCCGCCGAAGCGCAGGGCATCCTGGTCGGTCAGTGTGATCTTCTTCCCTGGCAAGGCTTCAATCGCCGCGTTCGCCCCGGCGTCAAAAGCCGGCGGGTAATACGCCAGCAGGTCGGGCGACACGGGGATCAAACAGGTGTCCAAGTGATACCAGCGGCTGTCCACGAGCCGCAACGGCAGGACGGGGATGTCCAGAAGATCCCCCACCCCCCGGCAGGCCGCCTCGTCTGACCGCTGCCCCCACCCGGCCAGCAGCGTGTTGCCGTAAAAGAGCGCGTCCCCCTCACCCTCGAACGCCCCCGCCGTTTCCTCGGTCAGCGGCTTCAAGTGGAAGCCGTGTTCGAGCATCCACTGGATAAAGAACGCCACTTCCCCCTGCCGCTCCACAGGCCGGAAGCGCGACGGCACGAACCACTCCCCGTGCGTCAGCCCCGCATTGGCCGTGAACACCATGTCCGGCAGCCCCGGCTGCGGCGCCACCAGCGACACGTCCGCCCCCACCTCTTCCCTCAGAATGGTGTAAAGCGCCGTCCACTGCGCCCGCGCCCGCTCCGGGTCCGGCCCGTTCGCGATCCGCATCCAGGCGTTGATCTCATAGGTCACGTCAAAATGTTCCGGCGGGCACATCAGCAGGCGCATTGGGTTTTCGTTCTACCTGTCTGAGACGTCATTAGCATCGGGTTTGCGGGCAGGGGGCTGGAAATGATACGCTTTTCCCTCATGGCATCCCTTGTTAAATCTTGCCGCTGCCTTCTTCGTGGCTTCTGTCGGTTCTGGGTCGGCGTCCAGCAGGGCAAGGAAGATATCACGGTTGCAGTTGGAAAGGATGTGCGGCGGGTCAAATTCCCAGAGATCAGCCATTGCTTCTTATAACGTTCCCTATACTGTTGTGGCTAGCATCCCTCGTCGTGAATACTTTAGTATGTAGACAAGTGAGCCTGTTTGATGGCACGATTTAGCAATGGTGATCAAACAGCCCGCCGACACTTTAGAGAGTGCCTTCGGCTCGGTCTTGCGTCAGTTGCGGGAAAGCAAAGGACTGTCTCAGGAAGAACTCGCCGACCAGTGCAGCATCCACAGAACTTACGTCAGCCAGTTGGAGCGGGGTCTAAAGTCCCCGACGCTACGCTTGGTTTGGCAGATATGTGCAAGCCTGGACGTTAGCCTGCTGTCCCTTATTACCAATGTGCAGAAGCGCATGGAAAGTAACAGGAATGCGGACTAACGATGCCAATTCTAGCAACCCCAGACCAGTTACAGCGCATTCACGACCTGATCTTCAACTATCTTCGTCTGCCTTTAGGTTTGAGCACAGTTCCGGGATCGTTGATGGAAGCCAACCTAAAAGAAGTGCGTGGCGGAGACACGGAAGTTCTTCATACATATGATTTCGTTGATGTCATATCCCGCAGTGAGAAGATCGGTTGGCAAGTCAAATCAACCAACAGCGCGACTCCAGTAACCTGGATACGCGGGAAGATCGCCAACAAAGAAGAACTCATTAAAAACTCACACGCATCAGCGGCGGGGCTTCAAGAACTTGGCGACACTGTGATTGACTACTGCAACCATCATATCGCCGACAGCTTCACGCTTTATGGCCTTGAGGAAATAGGATACTCACGCCTTATAAACTTCGGCGGCAAGTTCAGATACTTCGAGATACCGTTAATCAAGAACGATGGCTCCGTCTTGTTCAAGCCAGCCAATTACGAATGGAAATGGTCTAAACAGAAAAACACAGTAGCCAAAGAGCAAAAGCCGGCGCTGCATGGCTTCCACAAGCAGACACAGGTCAAGCATTGGGCATGGCATGGGCTAGGAGAAAATCAGCTTCACTTTACCGGCGAGCGCTTATGGTGGCCTGACGCCACCTACGCTTGCAGTATTTCTTTCGCTGGCCCTTTGGCGAGCCAGTATGTGAGCTTTGAGGCGCTTGCTGACTGGCTTGCCACACTCTAGTCGCCTTGTGCAGCCACCGCTAATCCAATCCGTTCGGCAAGCAGCGGTGGCACAGCATTCCCGACCTGATGGCTTTGCTGAATGTAGGTGCCAGCAAATCGGAAGCTATCAGGAAACGCTTGTAGCCGAGCGGCCTCGCGGATGGTAATAACGCGAGGTTGGACTGGATGCCCAAAGCGACCTGACCCCGGATGGAACACCCAGCGCGTGATTGTGGGCGCGACCATTGATTTGGTAAGCCTGCCGTAAGCGCCGCTATACCCTGACTTAGCGCGTAGATGCTCAGGAAGATCGCGCATACCCTGCCCCGGCTCTAAAAAAGACAGCCGCTCATACTGCGTCGGCTGAAGCTTTCGGGCGACATGATTGTAAACAGTTTCGCTACTTTGCCTTGCCCACTTCTGAAACTCGTTTTGTGGCTGGGTCTCATAATCGCAGGGGGAGACGCCCTCGCCATGTTCCAAAGGCGGCAGATCGCTGATGGCGTCCCAAACAGTGACATAGACTCCCGGCGCAAAAAGATCAGGCCCCACTGCCGGTTTGCGGTGCGTCGGGATGGGAAGAGTAACCTGTTCGCCGTCACGCGATGCCAGGAAGAACGCGCGGCGCCTGCGCTGTGGAACGCCAAAGTCGGGAGCATGGAGCACACGATGCGTGACCGCGTATCCCAAATGCTTTGACTCTAGGGCTTCCAACAAGAGGTTGGTATAGGCCCCGTCAAAACCTTCTTTCATCTCCGCCACGTTCTCCATGAGGATGAAGCGGGGCATACTCGCTTCTGCAAAACGTAGGAACGCAGCGACAAGCTGATTCTTTGGGTCTTCCATGTAGCGGTTTTTCCGGGGCACATTTTTGGAGAACCCCTGACAGGGCGGCCCACCCACTAGGATGCCTAATCTGCCTCTTTCAATGTCAATTTCCTGCATCACCTGAGCCGCCGATATCTCCGAAAGATCATGCCCTAAAGAAACGGAGTTTGGAAAATTAATTTTGTACGACTGCAAGTACGTTGGTTCGTTGTCTACCCCGGCCAGCACCCTAAAGCCTGCCCGTTCCAAGCCGCAGGAAATGCCGCCCCCGCCGCAGAACAAATCCACCGCAGTCAACTCTCGGCCGCGATAGCTGTGCTTTTTTTCCAACATGGTTAATACTATAGTATACACAAGGGGCTTTTGTCAAGAGGTTGCGGATAATACCGATTATCCTACTCCGTCCACACCGCCTGGGGGTTGCCGAGGAGGTGGCGCAGGTAGTTGACCATGCCTTCGTCGGGGGAGACGGTGAGGTTGGGCTGGACGCGGCGGGTGCGGGCGCCGTCGGCGATGTGCAGGAGGAGGCGGCTGCCGCCTGCCGCACGGTTCTCGGCCAGCTTGCGCTGCAATGCCTCCAAAGCTTTCTTCTCCATCGGCTCTTTGAGCCGGATGTTCAGGCAGGAGAAGGCGGGGCGCGTCTCGCGGACGATGTTCGCGCCGGTCCCCAGCAGCTTCTCCGCCGTGGCGACGGGGGCGATCTGGTCGGCGCTGATCTCGACGCTGGCGACCGAGCCGGCGTCCTCTTCGCCGCCCCCGCCCCCCTTGTTGATGCGGTCACGGTGGGACGTCCGGCCCCGGACGATGACGACGCTGTCTTTCTGGGGCACTTCCGTCAGCGTGGCGGCGGAGCGCGGGAAGACGCTGACGCTGACCGTGCCGGTCTTGTCTTCCAGGGTCAGGAAGTACATCAGCTCGTTCTTGCCCTTGGTGTAGTAGGGGCGGACATTGGTGAGCACGCCCGCGACCGTCACGTCCTCCTTGTCGCCCAGGCCCCGGCACTCGTCAACGGTGTGGGTGACGTGCGCCTTGACGGCGTAGGCGTACTGGTCCAGCGGATGGTCGCTGAGGTACAGGCCCAGCAGTTCCTTCTCCATCGCCGTGATCTCCTGGGGCTTCAGGGCCTCGGCGTCGGGCAGGGGCGGGGCGACGTGGGCAAGGCTTTCCGAATCTGAGTCGTCGCCGAACATGGACACCTGGCCGGATTTGCGGTCGCGGGCAACGCTCACGGCGCTGTGCAGCGCACCCTCCAGACCGGCCAGCAGGCGGGCACGGTTCTTTTCCAGGCTGGCGAGGGCGCCCGCCTTGATCAGCGTCTCGATGGCCCCCTTGCCGGTCAGGCCGAAGGCCATGACGCGGGCGCAGAAATCGTGCAGGGAGGTGAACGAGCCATCCTGCTTGCGGGCGGCCAGGACAGCCTCGATAGGGGCTTTGCCGACGTTCTTGATGGCGAGCAGGCCGAACCGGATGGTCGCGCCGTTCCCGGTGAACTCGGCGTCGCTGTAGTTCACGTCGGGCGGCAGGATCTCGATACGCTGGCCATACTCTTCCAGATGCGTCCGCTTGGCGTCCTCGATGAAGGCGACCAGCTTGTCCGTGTCGTCGGCCTGGACCGCCATCAGGGCGGCGAAGTAGTCCACGGGGTAGTTCGCCTTGAGGTAGGCCGTCTGGTAGGCGACCAGGGCGTAGCAGAAGGCGTGGGCCTTGTTGAAGGCGTAGCCGGCGAACGGCTCGATCAGGTCGAACAGGTAGGCGGCGGTTTTCTCGTCCACGATGCCCTTGTCGCGCGCCCCCGCCAGGAAGTTCTCGCGCTGCTGGACCATCTCCTTGAGGACCTTTTTACCCATTGCTTTGCGGAGGATGTCCGCCTGGCCGAGCGAGAAGCCCGCGATGGCCTGGACAATGCGAAGGACCTGGTCCTGGTAGACGATGACGCCGTAGGTTTCTTTGAGGATGGACTCTAAGGCGGGGTGCGGATACTCGATTTTTTCCATGCCCAGCTTGCAGCGGATATAGCGCGGGATCTGCGCCATCGGGCCGGGGCGATACAGAGCGACCATGGCTGCGACCTCCCCAACCGTGTTGGGCTTCAGCTCGGCGATGTAGCGTCGCATCTGGCCGCCTTCGAGCTGGAAGACGCCGGAGCACTCGCCGCGCCCCAGCAGGTCGTAGGTCTTGCGGTCGTCCAGTGGCAGCTTCAGGACATCAATGGCGACGCCGTGGGAACGCTTGACGTTGCGGACGGCGCGGGCCAGGATGGTCAGGTTCGCGAGGCCCAGGAAGTCCATCTTGATCAGGCCGATCTTCTCCAGGACGTTGGCGGGGTAGCCCGTGACCAGGCCCACGCCGTCGTCGGCCCTCTGCACGGGGATGTTTTCGACCAGCGGCTCGGCGGAGATGACGACCCCGGCGGCGTGGACGCTGTCGTGCCGGGTCAGCCCTTCCAAACGCAAGGCCGTATCAATCAACTCACGCGCCTGCGGGTTGCCCTGCACGGCGGCCTTGAACTCGGGGTTGACTTCCAGCGCCTTGCTGATCTTCATGCCGACGGGCAAGGCCGGGATCATCTTGCAGAGTTTGTCCACCTCGGCCATCGGCATCTTGTTCATGGCCCGGCCGCAGTCGCGGATGGCGGCGCGGGCGGCCATCGTCCCGAACGTCACGATCTGGGCGACATGGTCGCGGCCATACTTCTGGACGACGTAGTCAATGACGTCCTGCCGCCTATGATCCTCGAAGTCCATGTCAATATCGGGCATGGACAGGCGCTCCGGGTTCAGGAAGCGCTCGAAAGTCAGGCCATATTCCAGCGGGTCCACGTCGGTGATGCCGACGCAGTAAGACGCCATCGAGCCGGCTGCCGACCCGCGCACGCCGAAAAAGATGCCCTCGCGCCGGGCGAAGTTGGCGAAATCACGGACGATTAAAAAGTATTGGCCGAAGCCGGTCTGCTCGATGACGTCCAGCTCAAACCGCAGCCGCTCCTCGTGCTCCTCGGTGATGACCGGGTAGCGCGCCCTCATGCCCTCGAACGAGAGCTTGGCGAGGTAAGACTGGGCGTTCATGTCCTGGGGCGTGTCGCCCGGCGAGGGCATGGCCAGCCGGTCGAACTTCAGGTCCAGGTTGCAGCGGTCGGCGATCTCGACCGTCCGCGCCAGGGCGTCCTGGTAGTTCGGAAAACGCTGGAGCATCTCGGCCTGCGACTTTAGGTAGAAGTCTTTGGACCCGTAGTTCATTTTCTTCGGGTCGTCCATTGTCGTGCCGGTCTGGACGCACAGCAGGACCTGGTGCGGGTCGGCGTCCTGTGCATCCAAGTAGTGGACATCGTTGGTGGCCACCAGAGGGATGTTTAGCCGCTGGGCCATTGACACCAATTCCCGGTTGACGTGGTGCTGCTTGTCCAGCATGTGGTCTTGCAGCTCTAGATAATAGCGGTCGCCGAAGATCTCGCGGAACTCGCAGGCCGCGTACTCCGCCGCCTTGACGTCTCCGTTCATCAAGTGATGCGGCACTTCGGCGCCCAGGCAGGCCGACAGGCAGATCAAGCCCTCATTATGGGCTTGCAGCAGTTCGCGGTCAATGCGCGGCTTGTAGTACATGCCCTCTAAAGACGCCAGCGACGTCAATGTCAGCAGGTTCTTGTAGCCGACCTCATTCATTGCCAGCAGCACCAAATGCCGCGAATCGTCGAGTTTCTTGTTTTCCTTCTCGTGCCGCGAGCGCGTCGCGACATACATTTCGTTCCCGACGAGCGGTTTGATACCGGCTTTCTTGCATTTGAGGTAGAATTCCATCGCGCCGTACATGACGCCATGGTCGGTCAGCCCGATGGCAGGCATATTCAAGTCAACGGCCTTCTTCACCAGGTCGTCAATGCGGCACGCGCCGTCCAGCAGGCTGTACTCCGAATGCAGGTGCAGGTGGACGAAGTTGGACGGAGTGGTGTTCATCATAATGCGCGCGTGTTCCTTGACAATTGCTGGCAGACGCCGTTACCTGCTGCGTGGTACTAGATATTGATAACGGCTATCGCGGAAATCTAGATATTGGGGTAAACTGCCTTCTATTCTAGCAGAAGCGCGGCGATTTGGCAAGGGCGATCTTTATGGAAACCGAAACTGAAGAGCGTAAAGAGGCTTGGAGCGAGGACTGCATGAAGGCGTTGGCGGCTCTTACCAACACGTTCGGTGGAACCCTCTGGATAAGCATAAGGGATGATGGGAGTGTGATCGGCTGGGATATCAACGGCAAACAGCAAGAAACCATCTCAAACCAGATTGTCAACAGCCTGCACATCCACCCTGCCTCTATCTCGGTCGAGCAGAAGGACGACAAGCCCGTGCTGGCAATCAGGATGCACCGGGCGGCGGCCCCGGTGGCTCTGCGCGGCCGGTACTACCGCCGCGTTGGGAATTCTTCCCGCGAGTTACCTGCGGAGGAGTTGCCACGCTTTCTGCTGGAGCGAACCGGACAAACCTGGGATGCCCTGCCTGCGGAGGAAGGGGTAGAGGGCATGGCAGCAAAAACGGTAGAGGATTTCAAGGTATTGGCAAGCGAGCGCCTGCCCGAAGTCGCTCCCTCAGACACTCTGGAAGCAATTCTGGGGAAACTCAAGCTGACGCTCTCTGGGAAGCGCGTGAAACGGGCGGCACACCTGCTTTTTGGGAATGACCCGCAACGCCTGATCCCAACCGCACAGGTGCAAATCGGGCGCTTCAAGGATGAAGAAACGATTCTGGACGATAAACGGGTAGAGGGCAATCTCTTTCAGCAGATAGCTCAAGTGGAACAGCTTCTGCGGAACTACTTCTTTATCCGCTATGAATTTCCATCCGGGCGGGGAGGGCGTTCAGGCGTCGAGGCCATGCAGCGCGAGGAGGTATGGGAGTTTCCATACAAAGCCGTGCGCGAAGCACTAATTAACGCCCTTATCCACCGCGATTATACCAGCACGGGGCGCGTCCAGATCCGAGTTTATGATGACCGAATGGTCATCAGTAACCCCGGCGGTCTGCCTGCGGGTCTGATGGTCAGCGATTTGCTGCTGGAACCACACGACTCCCTGCCACGCAATCCAATTCTAGCTCAAATCTGCTACTATGCTAAGTTGGTTGAGCAGTGGGGCAGCGGCACGATTCGGATGCGAAACGCTTGTCGCGCCCAAGGACTGCCCGATCCAATTTTTCAGTCTACGGCGACAGCCTTTGCCGTGACCCTCCGCAAAGATGACCTTTCTGATGAGCGCCTGCGGCAAAGGGGCTTAAGTGCGCGTCAAATCGAGATCATTCACTATGTCCGTCGCAATGGGGGCATCAGCAATTCAGAGCATCGCGCACTCACAGGTGCGGCTCGCCGCACTGCCGCTCGTGATCTAGAACATCTACAGAACATCGGCTTATTGGAACGCTCTACGCAACCTGGCCGCACCGTTTATTACATCATGACGGACCCTGTTGGCTAGTGTGCCTAGTGTGCCATAAGTGTGCCATAATGTAACTGTCAGTTACAATAGCGGCCAAATGAAGGTCCCACACCTCGACTGTGTCTAACGAATCAAAAGCCCCACAACCGGATGTTCCTGTGCCCTCTTGGGCGGCGGGAGCAAGGCCCGCCCCCTCTGCCGTAGAGGAAGACGCGGACGCGGCGCTGGTCCGGCGCTGCCGGGGCGGGGACACGCAGGCGTATGGGCCGCTTGTCGCCCGGCACGACAAGCGCGTCTATGCCCTGGTCGCGCGCGTGCTAGGACCGGGAGCGACGGCAGACGATGTGGACGACGTGGCGCAGGAGGTCTTTGTCCAGGCATGGCGCGCACTCCCGAAGTTCCGGCAGGACGCCCGGTTTTCGACCTGGCTGTACCGGATAGCGACCAACATGGCGATCAAGGAGTGGCACCGGATCAAGCGCCGGGCGCAGACGGTCTCGGAGGAGGAACTGCCGATCACGGTGCGTGAGGCGCTGGCCGAGCAGACGCCCGGCCCCGCCGATCTGGCCCAGCAGCGGGCGCGCGACCAGTCGCTGCGCGCCGCCATTGACCGGCTGCCGGAGAAGCAGCGGACGGTGATCTTGCTGCACTATTTTGAAGACTGCACCTGCGAAGACATCGGCACTCTGCTGGGCTGCTCCACCGGGACGGTCTGGTCGCGCCTGCACTATGGCTGCCGCAAGCTGCGTCAGTCGGTGGGCTGGCTAGGGGAAACATAAGGCTTTTGTTCAATCGGAACGCACAGTATCACGAATGGCTCCTGCCGTACCTGGAAGGCGGGCTGGACGAAGCGCGGCGGGCGCAGGTCGAAGCGCGTCTGGGCGAGGACCCGGTCCTCGCCGCCGAAGCCGAGCGGCTGCGTCGGACGCTGGGCGGCCTGCGCGGGGCAGCGTCGCGGACGCCGCTTTTGGAGAACGCTCAGGTGCCCGCCGACCTGTGGCCGCACTTGCGCGCGCGCTTGGTGCTCCACCCCGCCCCGCGCCCCCGCACTTCCCGTGCCTGGTGGGTGGCGGGCGTGGGCGCTCCGGCCGCCGCGCTGATCGTGGCCGCGTTCTGGCTGCCGGGCTGGCATACGCCGGACATGCCGCCGCTTTCCCATACGCCGCCTGTCTCGTCTCAGAGGCCCACGCGCCCGCCGGGGGCCTCCGTCCCGGCTCATCCCGCGCCGGATATGCCCGTCTCGACGGCAAAACCGCTGCCGACAGCGAAATCCAGGATGGTCGCCCCGCCTCCGGCCCCCGCGCCGATCATGGCTGGGCCGACTCCCTTCGACCTCCGGGTTCCGGCCCCGCCCGTGAACCACAGCATGAATGGTTCCCTCACGCCGCCTGCTGTTTCCATCCCACCCGGCCGCCCGGACGTCTCAGTGTTTCGCCCGCCGAGACCCGCCGCTGCCGTCGCTCCACATATTCTGCCGTCGCCTGCCCTTTCGCCGTCGCCCGCCGCGCCGAAGCCCCTCCTGCCGTCCCCAGTGCCGCCTATGCCCACAGCGGCGGCCACCTATCACGGGGGGAACTCTCCGGCTCCCGCCCCGGATAAGGCGACCGCAGGCTTGAGCGGCGCAGGAGGCTTCGGAGGGGGCGGCATGGCCGGGCCTGCTCCGGGAGTGTCACCCAGGGAGGCGGTCACTGGTCTGGACGCTAATGCCCGGCTACAGGCTAAGTCATCACCGAAGGCCCTGCTGCCTTCGTCCGCAATGTTAGGCCAGGTCGGCCAGCCGCTCCCCGCCCCGCGCCGGAACAGGGCGGCCCCACACCGCGCCCCCAAAGCGCCCGCCAATGCGCTTCAGACGTTCGATGCGAACGCGCAGGGCGGTCTCGAATCCTGGCAGGCCACACTGTCTGCCGCCGTGCAGCTTCCCCTCTGGGGCGAGACCGACGGCGAGCAACAGGCGGGCCAGGCGCTGATGGCGGCCCGCGAGGCGGGGGAGCTGGATGACCTGCGCGCCCGTCTGGAAGCACGGCGGGCGCAGGCGCCGCAGGACGTGGTGATGGGGCGGATGCTGGCCGCCGTCTATGACTTTGGCGGCTCGCCCGAGGCGGCCCTGCGTGAGCGTCGCCGAATCGCGGGCCTGGAAGGGGCTGTCGGGGAGGACTGGTACGCGCTGGCACACGCTGAGGAGGGCGCGCGTAATGGCCCGGCGGCGCGGGCCGCCTACCGGCGCGCGCTGGAGTCGCCCATCCTGCCGTCTCCATTTCACGCGGCGCTGGCGCGGCAAAAGAGTTAAATGATCACCGGCACTGGAAGTGCCGGTTAGTCTTGACAATTACGCCCCTTTTCTTCTACAATCTCCCTGATATGCCTAACCCAATGTCAAATACCCCCCTACGATTTGCCCTCGTTGGGTGCGGCACCATTGCACCTACCCATGCGGAGGCCCTGGCGGCCCTGCGCGAAGAGGGGGTGGAACTGGTGGCTTGCTGCGATTCTGTCGCGGAGCGAGCGGGGGCGCTGGCCGCACGGTTTGGCCTGGACGTGGCCGAGTTCGACGATCTGCTGGCCGATCCCAGCATAGACGCCGTGAGCATCTGCGCGCCGAGCGGGAGGCATGCCGACCTGGGCGAGCGGGCGCTGCGGGCGGGCAAGCACGTCGTCGTCGAGAAGCCGATGGACATCAGCCTGGCCGCCTGTGACCGGCTCGTGGCCGCGCAGCGCGAGTCGGGCAGGCGTCTGGCGGTCATCTCCCAGCATCGCTTCGACCTTGCGAGTGTCCAGGTCAAAGCGGCTTTAGACGGCGGCGCGCTGGGCCGGATGGTCTACGCCGAGGCGCGCGTACCCTGGTATCGGACGCAGGAGTATTACGACTCGGGCGACTGGCGAGGGACGTGGGCGCTGGACGGCGGCGGGGCGCTGATGAACCAGGGGGTCCACACCGCCGACCTGCTGCGCTGGCTGGGCGGGCCAATTGAGACCGTCTACGCTCAGGCACGGACACTGGCGCACGAGCGGATTGAGGTGGAAGACGTCCTTGCCGCGACTGTGACGTTTGCCAGTGGCGCAATCGCGACGCTGTCGGCGTCTACCGCCTTGTACCCCGGCTTCCCGGTCCGGCTGGCCCTGCATGGGACGGAGGGCAGCGCCATCATCGAGGGCGACATGCTGCACACGCTGACGACCAGAAGCGGCACCTCGGGCGGCGGCCAGGCCGCCCACGCCCACGCGCTTCAAGTGGCGACGGGCGGCACGAAAGCGGCGGCGGCGCAGGCCGGGTCGCTCACGGCCGCGTCCGACCCGGCGGCGGTCTGGGGCGAGGCGCACCGGGCGCAGATTGCGGACTTCCTCCACTGCTGCCGGACGGGCGAGACGCCCGTCGTGGACGGCGCGGAAGGCCGCAAAGCCGTGGAACTGGTGCTGGCGGTCTACGAGTCGGCCCGGACAGGCCAGGTCGTGCGGCTATGAGGGGCTGCGCCGTGAACCCCTCCCCGCCGAGGACGGCGACCCTCCCCCGAAGGGAAAGGGTAAAAGTCTCCGTGCGTTTGTCTTGCCCCTTCCCCTCTGGGGACGGGATGGGGGGTAGGTTCTTTGGGGGCGGCTATGATCCTCGTCGGCATTGACCCCGGCACGGCGACGACCGGATGGGGCGTTATCGAGAAGCGCGGGGACCGAGTCTCGTACCTCGCCTGTGGCGTCATCTCCACCTCGCCGGAGGACGACGCCCCCGCCCGGCTGAAGATTATCTACGACCAGTTCAACGCCCTGCTGGACCAGTACCGGCCCGACGCGGTGGCAACGGAGCGGCTGTTCTTCACGAACAACGTCACGACCGGCATCCCCGTGGGCCGCGCCCTAGGCGTGATCCTGCTGACACTGGCGCAGCGCGGCCTGCCCTGGGAGGAATACACGCCGACTCAGGTGAAGAGCGCCATTGTCGGGACGGGCCGCGCCGAGAAGAAACAGGTGCAGTTCATGGTGACGCGCCTGCTGGGGCTGACCGAAGTCCCCAAGCCGGACGACGCCGCCGACGCGCTCGCCATCGCGATCTGCCACGCCCATTCGGTGCGGCTCGGCTCGCTGGAGGGCGCCGCCGTCGGCATCGCCCCCGTGCGGGGGCCGTCCGCTGTCAAGCATGGGGTGCGGGGTTAGGTTCTTACAGGAGAAACGAACGAATGGCTGGAACAGTGGTGGCGGTGTTTGACGACAACGCCCAAGCGGAACGCGCAGCGCAGGCGCTGATGGACGACGGGGTGCCGCTGGCGGATATTACCCTTGTGTATCACGGGGCGGCCGGCGAGGCGGGTACTCCCGACGCGCACAATGGGCCGGACCAGGCCACGCTGGCGACCGGCGTCCGCGAGGTCGAGACGCACGATGTCGAGCGCCCCAACAATGCCGCCGACGAGATCGCCCCGCGCGCCATCGTCGGGTTTGTCATCGGCGCCCCGATGGGGTCGCTGGCAGCGTCCACGCTGGTCTTCTTTGTCTCGCTCCAGCACTTCATCGCGGACCATGCCCTCGCCTGGCAGCTCGTGGCCGCCCTGGCCGGCGGCATCCTGGGCGCGCTTTGGGGCGCGGTGACGGCCGGCGGCATCCCCAAGGAGGCCGCGAAAGGCTACCATGCCGACATTCAAAAGGGCCGGACACTGGTCACCACGCTGGCGTCAAGCCGCAACGCGCCCCACTTCCAGGACATCCTGCGCTCCTTCGGGGGCCGCAAGATGGGCTTCTTCCCCCGCTTCCTGGACAGCATCCAGAGCGTCGAATCGTAATGGCTGACATGACGCCGCCTGTGGGCGACCCCAAAGCCGCGCCCGCCGTCCCGCAGACGACCGAGGAGGCCGTGCGCCTGATCCTGACGCATCTGGAGCGGCAGGCGGGCCGCAGCGACGCGGGCGCAGCCTATGAAGGGCTATTACTGGTCCCTGATCTGCCCCTGGACGCGCTGGGCGAACTCGGCCCCTTGACCCGCCTGGACAACGGAGCCATCCAAGACGCGCTGCCGTCCCTGCTGCTCGAAATCGGCGGGGGTCAGGTTCAGATCGAGATCTGCCCCTTCGGCCCCCTCGCCCTGCTTTCCTCCGACGGTCAGGCCGATACCGACCCGCCCGCGTCCGCCCTCCACGCCGCCGGCCTGTTCCCCCTCTTCCCCGCCGATTTAGACGGCGCGGGCCTCTGGCACGGCCACCCCCTCGCCCGCTGGCTGTTCCCCACCCGCCTCAGCGGAGCTTTGGCCCTCTTCGAGACGCTAAGGAACGGTTGACACTATGGAAGAACCACACGCCGCCGAAGCCGTCCTGCCGGACACAGCGGCGGACACTCTAGAACCAAACCCTCTCGCCCAGTCAGCGGGCCGCTTCCAGGACGATCCCTTTTGGGACGAGATGCTGGACTCCATCCGCCGCCACCGGCGCGAGATGGACGCGGAATGGGACGTGCCAGAGTAATTCGTGTACGTCCTAGATACCGACACCTCATCCAATTATAAAAGCGGCCAGCCGCCGTGATCGTCTATGGCCTCGTCTACGGCTCCCATGAGCCGGATCGTCTCGCCCAGCGCGGTGACAACTCCCTGATAGTGCTTGATGTCGTCGAAGGTCAGCATCCGTCCTTTGCGGTCTTTGAGCCACTTCTGACAGACCTGATAGCCGCCCACCTGGAACGCCCAAACCTCCGGCCTCACCCCGTCAAAGTATTGCGCCTTGTTGATGTAGACCCGCCCCTGGTCGGTGCCGGTTGGCTCGGCGTAGCGCACGGCCTCAACCGTGTCTTTGGCGCTGTCCGACTTCGGCAGGGCCATAGGGTAAGTGACGGTCGCCGGCCCCTTCTTCTCCATCAGATGCAGGCTCACGAGTTCCCCACCCAGCGCGCACAGGGCGCGGAACAAGTCAGGCTGAGACGTGAGCGGCAGGCGGGGAAAGTCGCTTTTCAGGAACTCGGCGTAGCGGCTGCGGTAGGTGGGGCTGTGGAAGACGGCGTAGAGGTAATCAAACACGTCTTCGGGGCCGAACGTAGCTTGTCGGTCGCCATGACCGTCGGGAACGAAGGCCAGGCCGAGGCTGTCGCCAAAGTCTTTCACGAAGTCGGGCGCAAGGTTTGGCCTGCGCGTGGCTGGCTCGTCCTCGGCCTCGTCAAACAGGTGCGCCTTCTTCTCGGTGGGGTACAGGTAGAGTGGTGCGAGACTCATGATCCCTTTGTTACTATAGAACGCTCTGTTGTCTACGATATGGCGCGTTGCAAGGAAATGGGAATAATCGGCTTGTAATGCGACTTGACGCATAAACATCAAAGCTAAATTGTCTTTCCCGTTCATATGCCGCATGACCCGTTCTCGCCGATGAACGGCGACATGGCTATTGTAAACAGTCCACCGAAGGTCATAAGGTCTATAAAGCACGGGCTTGACTTCCTTTCGCCATTCTCCTTTTGCCAACTCAATTTTTGCTCGCGCATATTGCCATTGGTTCTGAGAGCACAAGCGGAATATGTCTCTGGCCTCGGCTTCCGTTTCGGTCGCCAAAAGCCTTTCTACTTTGTCAACGGCTTCCGTCTGGTTCCAGGAGATAGCGAATTCGTCCTGCGTTGTCACAATGCCGGGGGCAGGATCGCCGTTCAGTCCGAAGATTTGGGAGACCTTCCAGCCAACTTCATATTCAGCCAGTAGGTCTGTGTTTTGTGGCACGAACAGGCAAGCCGGCAACTGCGGCGCAAGTTCCGTCCAATGGGTTGTCGCTACATCGGTTTCAAGCAGGACGTGGTATTTGTGGGCGCGCAGACCGTACAGGTCGGCATGACGCACCTGCGCCCCCGCCTCAGACCCGCCGGGTCGCTTGACGAAGATGCCGATGGCGACGCCCTGCTGAATGTCAAACACGTTCTCGTCTTTGCCCCCGCCCGGCGCGCTCTCCTTCTTCTTGCTGTTGCCGTGCAGGTCCAGCACATAAATCTCATCGAACGTCTGCATCAGGCTTTGGCGCATCCCCCGGAAGGTCGGGTTGTCCAGGTAGCCGTGATTGGTGATGAACGCGAGGATGCCGTACCCCGTCTGCTCGATCCGCCACTGCGCGAACCGCAGGAACTTCACATAGTCGTCGTTCAGCCACTTCCCTTGACCGGGCTTACTGAGTTCGGGATGGCCCGCCTTGTAATCATCAATCAGGCCGCTGATCCACTTGCCTTTGTTGGCGGAATGGCCCGAGTAGGGCGGGTTGCCCAGAACAACCATGACCGGCGCTCCCTGCTTAACCCCGTTGGCGGCGTTGGCCTCATCAACAACCCACTGTGCGAACAGGTTGCCGGAAACCTCAGCGGCCTCCTCTAGCGTGTTAGTCAGGAACACGCCCAGGCGCTCGTCGCTCTCGAAGTCATAGCCGCTTTCGGCAAGCTGCAAGCCGAGTTTCAGGTGAGCCACGGCATAGGGAGCCATCAGAAGCTCGAAGCCGAACAAGCGAGGCAGCAGGTGTTCCGAGACGTAGCCGCTCCACATCCCCTTGTTCTGGCTGAACGTCTCCGCGATGTGGTCAATCACGCCATGCAGGAACGTCCCTGTCCCCGTCGCCGGGTCGAGTATCTGGACCCGGTGAACCTCCCGCGTCCCCTTGCCGTCCGCGCCCTTGACCGTGATCTTTTCCGCGTCCGCTAACCCCTCCGTCAACCCGAAAGCCGTTCTGAGCAGGTGATCCACGCTGCGGACGATGTAGGACACCCCCGGCTCCGGCGTGTAGTAGACGCCGCGCGCCTCCCGCATCTTGGGGTCATACGCGCCCAGGAACGTCTCGTAGAAGTGAACAACGGGGTCCTCCTGCCGTGTCCGATGCCCGAAGTCCTTCAAGATCGCTTCCATGTCGGCCCGGTCCAGCAGTTCGGCCAGGTCGTCCACGACCCAGACGACGCGCTCATCCAGGTCCGGCCCGGCGATGTAGCCGAAGGTCTTGCGGAGGAAGGGGTTCGTCTTGGGCAGTTGATGGGGTGCGAGGAAGCGCGTGAACCGCTGTCCCGGCTTGGCCGCGAGGGTGAGGTTGCAGCGGGCCGCGAACAGGCCGTAGGCGATGGTCTGCGCGTACATATCGGCGAAGGCTTCCGGCGTCAGGTCATGCAGGAGTGTCTTGCGGAAGCCCTCGAACTGCTGGTGCAGCGTCCCGCCCTTGTCCTCCGACTTTTCCTCATCGGCCAGCGCGCGGCGGATGGTGTCCCGAACCAACTTGGCGAGGTTCGCCATCCGCCCGGCAAGCTCCTTCGGGCTGCTGACGGTCGGCACTTTGGCATCAAGGAACGCCAGGAGCAGCGCCTTGACCTGTGCCTCCCCGTCCGGCTCCACTTGTAGGGGCTTCTTGCCCCCGCCCGTCCCAAGCCGCGCGGTCATGCGGTGCTGCCCGCCGACATACCACCGGAACTCCACATAGTCGGTGAGGATGAGGTTGCCGAGGCTTTCCAGATACCGCCGCATTTGGTCCGTCTTCTCGATCTTGTCCAGGGGTTCGCCAACGTCCTTCGCCTCCACATAGCCCAGCGGCGTTTCGCCGTGCGTGAGGATGTAATCGGGCGCACCGCACTTGATCCGCTTCGGCTCGTTGGTGGCGACGACGCCGGGGGCGAGGCTTTCCAGCAGGGTTTTGAGGGCGGGCCGGTGGGTGTGTTCAGTTGCGTCGCCTTTGGCAAGGGCTTTGGAGAGTTGCTTGAAGTATTGGCCGAAGCTGGTCATAGAGCAAGTATACAGGAGCAAGCGCCGCCGTGTCAATGAATTGCCCAAAGGGTCGGACTCCTCTCAAGACGGAAGCGATCCGATCCTACCCGATCCACGGCGGCGAGATCAAGGGGTGCAAGGGCAAACTGTTTGAGGTCTGGCGGCCACGGGTTGAAACCCGAGGCTGAGAAGTACCCGCCGTCCAGGGGACGGAAGAAGCAGAAGTTCCTCTTCTCTCTTGTGTCCCCTGGACACTGGGCCTTTGGCAATCTCGGGTTTCAACCCGTGGCTGTCGCCTCGTCCGTCCGCGCGAGCTGGCGGCGCAGGCGCTTGGTGTTGAGGACGACGCTGAGGCTGCTGACCAGCATGGCGCCGGCGGCGAAGATGGGGTTCTTGATCAGCCCGACGACGGCCAGGGGGATGCAGACGGCGTTGTAAAGGCAGGCCCAGAAGAGGTTCTGGCGGATGACGCGGGCGGTCCGGCGGGCCAGGGTGAATAGGTCGGCCAGGCGGCCCAGATCGTCGCCGACGAGCGTGATGTCGGCGGCGCGGCGGGCGATTTCGGTCCCCGACCCAAAGGCGATGCCGACATCGGCCTGGGCGAGCGCAGGCGCGTCGTTGATGCCGTCGCCGGCCATCGCGACGATGTTGACACCGGGGGAACCCACCCGATTGCTTCGCATCAGCCCTCCCGAAACAGGAGGGCGAGGAGTTTTAGACAGGCTTGCCGGGCTTACCTGCGTCTCGCGGACGCGGGCCACTTTGTCGGTCGGGCGCATCCCCGCCGTGGCATGGTCCAGGCCGACGGCGCGGGCGACAGCCTGCGTGGTGGCGTCGGCGTCGCCGCTGACGACTTCCAGTGTCAGCCCGGCGGCTTCCAGGGCGCGGACGGCCTCGGACGCGCCGGGGCGCAGGGCATCTCCCAGGGTGACGAGGCCGCGCACCGTGTTCCCCATGCCGTAAAACAGGGCCGTCTGCGCCAGACGCTCGGCGTCGGCGGCTTGACGCTCCAGGGCATCAGGGATGGGGGCGGCGAGCGCGGCGCACAGGGCGCGGTTGCCGATAAACCAGGCTTGACCGTCTACGGTCGCCGTGATCCCCTGGCCCTCGTGCCGGGCGAAATCAGCGGCAGGGAGGGCGGTGATGCCGAGGCTGCGCGCGTGGGCGACGAGGGCGCGGGCGAGGGGATGCTCCGAAGCGTCTTCCAGGGCGGCCAGGGCGGCGAGGTCTTCGGGGCTGCCGGTGAACGAGCGGACGGCGAAGCGGCCTTCGGTCAATGTCCCCGTCTTGTCCAGGAGCAGGTGCCGGACACGCGGCAGAACTTGCAGGATGTCCGTGTTGCCAATCAGAATCCCCCGTGCGGCGGCGGCCCCAACGCCCGACGTGACGGCCAGCGGCGTCGCCAGGCCCAGCGCGCAGGGGCAGGCGATGACGAGGACGGTGACGGCGCGGACGACCGTGTCGGCGGCACTGTGGCCGGAGAGCAGCAGGGCGAGGGCAGTCAGGGCAGCCAGTGTGACGATGGCGGGGACGAAGCGGCGTGAGATGCGGTCGGCCCATTGCTCCACAGGCGATTTAGCGGCCAGAGCCTCTTCGACCAGGGCGATCATCTGAGCCAGCGTCGTTTCCGCCCCCGTCCGCGTCACTTCCACGACCAGGGGGGCATCGGTGGCGACCGTCCCGCCGGTGACCTCGTCGCCGACGCGCTTGGCGACGGGCCGCGCTTCCCCGGACAGCAGGCTTTCGTCCACCAGGGACGCGCCCTCGGCCACCTGCCCATCGCTCGGGATGCGCTCGCCGGGGCGGACGACCACGCGGTCCCCGACGCCCAGCTTGCCCAGCGCGACCAGGACCTCGCGGCCATCGCGTGTTCGCACCAGGGCCTTCCGGGGCAACAGTCCATGGAGGAGTGCAATCGCGCCCGTCGCATCGTGCCGCGCCCCCGCCTCGATGTGCTTGCCGACCAGCACCAGGGCGATCAGCATGTCAGCGGTGTCGAAGTAGACGTGGACGCCGCCCTGCGCCACGACCCAGGCGCTGTACGCGAAAGAGACGGTGACGCCGAGAGCGATCAGCGTCTCCATGACCGCCCCGCCCCGTCGCGCCGCGCCCCAAGCTTTGGCGAAGATCGGCCACCCAGCGAGGAGGACGGGGAGCGAGAGGAACATCTCGGCACGCGGCAGCCAGTGAACTGCATCCGCAGGCATGCCCTGGTGCCTGAAAAAGTCGGCGTAGAAGGCGATCTGGAACATGCCCGCATTGACCGCGAAGGCGATGGCAATAACAGCGCGGGTGAACAGGTCTTTGCGCGCCTTCGCCTGGGGGCTGTCGGGGTTCGCTCCATCCCCACTGTACGCCTCGGCGCTGTAGCCGAGCTTGCGGATGGTAGCAGCCAGCGATTCGGGAGCGACGCGGGCGGGCTTGTAAGTGACTTTGACCAAGTCGGAGGCGAAATAGACGCGGCAACGCTCGACGCCCTTGAACTGCCCGACGGCGTGTTCGATGAGCCAGGCGCAGGAGGCGCACCACATCCCGCCGACCTGGAAGGCCACTTCACGGGTGGTGTCGAGGGTGTCCCCCCCCGCCCCCAATGATGGGGGAGCCGGAATGGGTAAAATCGCAGGGCCGCTGCTTGCTGCGCCCTCTCCTCTGGCTCCCCCATTATTGGGGGCGGGGGGGGCTTCCTCCGGCCTTGCGATCAGCCCCATCTGCAAACACTGCTGGTAAAGCGTCGTTTGCGTCGGGTCCTGGCCCGCGCTGATCTGGTCGCTTTCGATCAGGATTTGATAGACCTGACGGCAGCCCGCGCAGCAAAAGGTGTGCGCCCGGTCGCCGATTTGGGCAGCGAGGGGCGCATGAGCAGGCAGGCCGCAGAGGTCACAAAGAACCTCTGTCCGTGAATGGTTGCTAAGGGCGATAGCCATGATCGAGTAACGGGTTTCTAACCGTCTTTCGGCGGGTGCGCTAGGTTGGGAATCTCGGTGATCGGATGGCGCAGGACGGTGTTCATCGTGTAGACGATTAGCCCGCCGAACAGGACTAAGTTGAAGAGGATCAGGAACACGAAGAGCGTTAAGCTAGACGGCCGGTTCTTGATCTTTTGGGCGGCGCTGCGGGTCTCGATATATTTGACATTGCTCCAAGTGCGGGGCATCGGGTCCTTCTTTCGTAAGGTCTTGCGTCAGGGCGCGGGCGTATAGAAGATGGTCTCGATCTCTTTCGAGTCGCGTCCGCTCGACACGCGCAGACAGATCGGCGTCCGGCCCACCGGAAGGGAGGCGGCGGGGCCAATCACGGTAATCGGTATGGTGCGGCTGTCATGCGCGCCGATAGTGACGGTCTGCGGCGTGATGCGCGCGCGAGGGATACCCGCCACGGACAGCGTGAACGCAGCAGCGTTCGGGTCGCCGCTGCTTAGGGTGAGCAGGTAGCCGTTTCGGACTTCACTTCCGGTGCGAACGATGTCGCCGCGCGCGTTGACGCTGGCGCCCATCGGCCAGTGGCCGTAGATCAGCCCAAGCACGACGGCGAGGCAGGCAGGGACCGTGAGGGCGACCATGAGACGCCGCCCGTCCCATAGGCCCAGCCGCTGCGCCCACGTCAGCGTCTTTGTCGCGCGCGTCGGCTCGGTTCCGTAGCGGAACTCGATCAGGCCCGGCTTGCCGCGCCTCCCTAAGACATCGTTGCACGAGTCAATGCACTCGCCGCAGCCGATGCAGGCGTGCTGGCCGACGCCCTGCTTGATGTCTATGCCCATCGGGCAGTCCACTTCGCACTTGTGGCAGCCGATGCAGTCCTCGTCGCGCTCAGTCAAATAACGCACGGCCAGCGTATTTTGATCCCCCAAGGTGCTCATCAGCGGCCCGTAGGGGCAGAGGTGGGAGCAGAAGCGGCGGCGGAGCCAGAGCATGTCGGCGGCCAGGACGGCGGCGCTCAGGTACACGGTCAACCCCGCTGAGGGGTCGCGCCAGGGCGCCAGGGTGGCCGCGAACACAGCGCGGGGGGCGAGCCAGTAACAGGCGAGGACGACGCCCGTTCCCAATGAGACCCCTAAAATCGCCAGCGCCCACAGTGACCGGGACAGGGCGAAGCGCGGCTTGCCGGGGCGGGTCTGCAAGGTTTTGTCCAGGCGCGTCCGCAGCGAGTCGGCGAAGTCCGAGGCCAGCGTTTGGGGGCAGACCCAGCCGCACCAGAGCCGGCCATACAGGAACGAGACGGCGGACAGGAGGGCGACGCCGAGCATCGAGACCCAGAACAGCAGGAACAGATCATGGGCGACCATCTTGTGCCAGGCGAAATAGAACTCGTCTCGCCGGAGGTCCAGCCGCAGGCCGTTCGTCAGCGGCAGGGCGACGAGCAGCGTGCCGCAGAGCACTTGCAGCAGCCGGCGCGGCGCGTGCCACTTGACGCTGCCGTTGGCGGCGCGTGTCACAGTCGGGGTCTGGATGAGTCGGTCGGTCAGGTCTATCATGGGGCTGTATGGCGGTCTCTAGCACAAAAAGAAGTCCCCGGCTCTGAAGAGCCGGTCTACCCAAAGTGAAAGTGCCTCCGGCACTAAAGACACGCCCCGTAGGGGCGCGATTCATCGCGCCCTTTCCTCAGTCGCGGAGCGACTTTCACCTCTGGTAGCCCGGCGCTTCCAGTGCCGGGGCTTCTACCAGGACAGCGAAAAGAAAAGGGCGGGCGCGATGGCGCCCGCCCTTCTTTAGTATACCTCAACGGCCCGCTAATGGGTTCCCGTTGGGACGGATTGGCTGGTCGGAGAGCCAGGTTTGACCGGCACCCCGCGATTGGTCGGCGAGACGGCGTCACCGCCGTGGACCGGCGCCGCAGCCCGGTTGACCTGGCCCTGGCCGGCTGCCTGAGTGAGCTGCTGGTCCTGGGGCTTGAGCCAGGGGCGCCAGCCGCCGTTTCCATCGGGCACCTTGCGGCCAAAACCCAGCGTTTGGACGTAGGCGACCAGATCGCGAGCATCCTGATTGGGGACGGGGTTGGTCTTGTCCTTGTCGTTGAACAGCCAGGTGAAGGCAGGCATAATTGACTGGGGGACCATCTGGCGTGGGTAGTAGAAATGGGAGTAATGCCAGTCGTCGCTGTATTTGCCGCCCACACGGGATAGGTCCGGGCCGATGCGCCGCGTCCCCAAGAAGTGGGGCTGGTCCCAGATATACTCGCGCTCGTCGGCAATAGGCGCGACGGACGTGCCGATAGAATAGCGCGTGATCTCGTTTTTGAGTGGGCGGATCTGCTGCGAGTGGCAGTAGACGCACCCCTCGCGCTGGTAGATACGCCGCCCCTTCTCCTGCTGGGTGGTGTAGCCGGTCAACTCAGCGTTGCCCGCCGTGCGGATGTCGCCGGTGAACTCGCGCGGGGTACGGTTCTCGCGCTCCGCCGCCGCCAGCTCCGACTTGGCGTAAATGGTGTGGTAGCGGCCCGCATCACGAGCCGTGTTTTGCGACCAGTTCTCGTTGAAGGACGGGATGATCGAAACGAACGTCAGACCGATGATGAAGGTCATGCCGATGCCAAGCCCGGTGAGCAGCGCGCTCTTTTCCGGCACCTGCCGGATGATGGCGAGCAGGATGCCCACTAGGACGATGAATAGAGCAGGGATCAGATATTCTAGCATGGTATGGTCTTCTAACCCGCCGCCGTCAGCGTCTTGGGCGTTCGGGACGAGTCATCGAGCGTGGCCGTGCCGTCGCTGCCGTCCGTTTCCTCAATGGCGGGCGCGGTAGCGGTCTTATATAAGTTGAAGGCGAACAAGAACAGACCCGTCACCATCATCGCGGCCCCGCCCGACCGGACATGCCAGAACGGCTTCATGTGGTCTACGGTGGTGACGAACGGCAGGCTGGGGTCGTTCCACTCCATGCCCTGGTTAAAGCCGCCGATCCACAGCGCGGTGCTGAACAGGATGAAGCCCAGGAACGACAGCCAGAAGTGCCAGTCGGCCATGCCTTCGGAGTAGAGCGGGCGCTTATACATGCGCGGCACGGCGTAGTAGCAGCCCGCGAACGCATAGAATGTCACGAAGCCGAACATCGCCATGTGCGAGTGCCCAATCACCCAGTCGGTGAAGTGCGTCACGGCGTTCAGGGCGCGCAGTGCCTGGAAGGACCCCTGCGTCGAGACGAGCAGGTAAAAGATCGTGCCGGCGATGATGAACTTCAGCGGGACATTGGTGCGAAGCTGGTGCCACTCGCCCCGGATCGTGCCGAAGAAGTTGGTGACGGCGGACAGGACGGGGACGAACAGCAGGAACGAGAAGATGGACGCTACCGTCTGGAGCCAATACGGGATTGGCCCGTAGAGCATATGATGCGCGCCGTTCCAAATGTAGATCGAGCCGAGTGTCCAGAAGCCGATGAGCGACAGTTTGTGGCTGTAAAGCGGCGCACCGGACGTTTTCGGCAGGAAGTAGTAGGCCGTCGCCAGGGCGGCGGGCGTCGCGATCAGGCCGACGACGCTGTGCCCGTAGAACCAGTTGACGTTGGCGTCGTTCAGCCCCATGAAGGCCGTCGAGGGGAAAAGCTGCGAGGGCCAGTTGCCGATCACATACACGAACGACGTCCACATCAGGCAGCCCATGGTGTACCACAGGGCGACATACATCTGCTTATACGTTCGCCGCAGGAACGTCTGGAAGATGTTGACGGTCAGCATGAGCCAGCCGGCGACGATGAACAGGCTGGAAACGACGGGCCACTCCTCGTACTCTTTACCTTTGGTGCTCCAAAGGGAACTCACGGTATCCATCGGGTTCAGGACGCCCAAGATCATCAGCGCGACGCCGATAGACCAGACGACGGTTGCCTGCTGTCCCAGCTTCTCGCTCCACAGCTTCGTGCCGGTCAGGCGCGGGACCATGTAGTAGAACATGGACATGAAGACCGGCAGTGCCCAGCCAAAGATCATTCCCTGGACATGGACGGGGCGAATGCGCGGCCAGGACAGCCAGTTGAAGCCGTAGAACAGGTCCGGTATCACGAACTTGAGCGAAGCGATCAGCCCGATCACCCCGAAGAGGACGAGGTAGCCGACGCCGGCCCACAAGGCCCATTTGGCCGCAAGGTCTTCGTGCTGGATGCGCTCGGCCTCGGCGGCGGGCTGCATCTGCATTATCTGTTGGACTGCCATTTGTGTTTCTTTTGCTTCCTAACGGGACCCGCCGGGGAGCGGGCTGCCGGCGCCGCGGGGAGTCGCCGTGCCGCTGGGCGTGGACGGCGGCGCTTGGGGACCGCCGTTCTGGTCAGTGGGCGTGTTCGTGTTGAGTGTCCCGGCCGCGCCCGGCGTGGACTGCCCGGACTGGGAGGGCGGCGCGGTGCTGGTCGCGGCGGCGGGGTTGCCTTCCACTTCCGGCGTGATCGGCGCGGGCGAATTGGAGACGCTGCCGCCATGCACGGACGATCCGCCAGCCGTGCCGGTCGCCGAGCCGCTGGGCGACTTGCCCGGTGTGCCCATGCCGGCGTTTGCATCCGGCTGCGTCATGCCGGGTGGAGTCGCAAGCTGCGAGGTCGTCGTGTCAGTGCCCTTGCTCGGCATGTTCCAAGTGAGGCTCAGGACATACGAGATCACTTCCTGGATCTCGTGCTCACTCAGCGTGTTCTCCCAGCGCGGCATCGCCGTGCCGTGAACACCGTAATGCAGGCTGGTGTTGATACGCTGATAATTAAGCGTCTCGCGCATGAACGGCCCGTCGTGCAGGTTGCGCGGCTTGGGATTCAGCGAGGAGGCGTTGACGCCGTTGCCGTCCTGGTTCGGTCCATGGCAGCCGATGCAGTAGTTCTGATAGGTCTGGCCGCCGTGCGTGACGGCCATGTCCAGCGACTCGCTGCCGAGGAACGGGACGAGCTGAGTCATGTCGGCCTGCTTGGCGCTGTTGCCCACAGCCGCCTTTGTGTTGAGGTCCTGCTGCACGGAGGCAAGGCTGGCCGCCGAGCCGCTGGTCGGCTTGAAGCCGCCGCCGAATCGTGGGCCGAGCGCTCCGGCGGTGAAGAAGTAGATGAGCGCGATGGCAATCACAGTGAACCAGAAGGCGTACAGTGCGGGGCTGACGCGCGTGTTTTCCAGCTCCTTGACTTCGCCGCCGGAATAGTAGTGGAAGCCGGGACGATTCGGGTCCGTCTCGTTCGCCGGGTCCGTCTCGGAGCCGGACTTGTAAGCCTGTGCCATGCGATATTTCCTTCGCTAAAGCCTCCCCCGCCCCCATTGTGGGGGAGCTGGAGGGAAGTGCATTCTGTTCATCCTGTTCCCCCAGGATTGGGGGCCAGGGGGTTATTGCTGGTCCTTGTAATCCGGCGGCAAGTCTTGGTCGGGCGAAACAGGCCGCGCGTTGGCCTTGGACGGGCGCTGCGCGCCGTCGTACAGGGACAGGGCCGCCCGCTGCGAGTCCGAGAACGGAAAGATCGGCATGATGGAGCCGGGCACGAACGCCTGCGGGTTTTTGTAGTGTTCCACTATCCACTTCTGCGAGTGGCGGGTCCCTTCCCAGGAAAGCTCCGGTCCAGCGACCCCGCCCTGACCCAACTTGGGATCACCCGTGATGTGCGGCTTGTCCGGGTTGCCGATGTAATGGCAGGCATAGCAGCCGGACTGCTCGAAAAGCTGCTTGCCGACAGCGGCCGAGACGGAGACATCGGCAGGCCGGGCGATGTTGTAAGCCGCGATGGTCGTGAAGCGGCTGGCCTGGCTGTCGGCGTAGTTCTGGCCGGTCTGCGAGTCTACGAATGTCACCAGGGCGTCCACGTCCGCCTGGCGGGAAGCGTCTGCGATGTAGCCATGCTGGTGCAGGGTCGCCGCGATGTCTTCCTCATACTCCGGCGAGCCTTTGACGGCCACGGGCGCGTATTGAGTCGTCTTCGAGCGCGGGTCTACGATATCGTTGGCATGGTCCGGGTCCGGGTCGTCTGTGTTGGTCTTGCGGATGGCAAAGAAGTAGGGCATGACGCACGAGGCGACTTTGTAGCGCGGGTCCCAAATCTGGTGCGCGATGGCCGTCGTGCCGCCTGCCGCCCGGCCCTCATAGGTCAGTTCAGGACCGACATTGCCCTTGGAGAAACCCGCGATCTTGTGGCAGCCGTAGCAGGCCTGCGCCTTGAATAACTGCTCGCCTTTGGCGATGGTCGCCATCTGCGGCTGGTCTGCAATATACTGCACTGTTTGGGCCGTCAAGCTATTCTTGGGCGCGCTCAGATACGCTTGCATCTGGTCGTCGGACACATCCCGGCCATCCAGCAGCTTGATGATGCGCGCCGCCGACAGGGGCGCTTGGTAGCCGATGGCAAAGCTCTTCGAGTCATACTGCGCGTGGCACTGGGCGCAGGCCGCTTCCATGTACTTAGCGGGCAGCATCGGCGTCTGCGAATGCTCCGGGTCGCCGTGCGCGGCATTCTGGATCAGTTCGCGGCCTGTGCCGTAGTGACAGGTCGTGCAGCCAAAGGTCGGGAACGGGTGCTGCTTGAGATTGATCTTCTGGTACTGGTAGTCCTTCTTGTCCTCTTCGGCCACGCTTGCCTCGGTCGCGATGCCGTAGGTGAAGTTCGCGCCGTGGATGACGCCCAGATCGCGCGAGGCGTCGCCGGACTCGACCCGGATACCGGGGTGGGCGCCCAGGGTCTTGATCATCTCCAAAGTAGTTTTGTGGGCAGGGTCGTTCAGATAGTCAGCCACCTTGTCGGTCGAAATCGTCTTGTGATCCACTTTGGCGATGATATTTTCCGCCGTCATGCTTGGGTTAGTCAGGCCGGTGTGGCAGGACTGGCAGCGGTCCACGCGCTGCTGCTGGGTGCCATCCGCCTTCAAAAGCGGGAACTGGAGGACCGTGACCTGGTTGACCGCCTCGGGAACATTGAGGGCGGCCTGCCGGACGGCCTCGCTCTGGGCGAGGGACGCCGAGATGGTGCGATACTGGCCCTGCCAGTAGCGGAAATCGGGCGTGTCCGCGTTTTGATTGTTCCAGATCGCCTTGACGCCGGTGACGACCACAAGGATCAGAAGCACGACGCTCCAGAAGGCGAACTTGGAGACCATTGACTTGAAAAAAAACATAAGAGTTTCGTTATCTGTATCTAAGACGCGCAGAACTCGGACCCGGAATTTCCCGGCACGAGAAGTGCCGGGAAAATTCTTCCCTACTGCACTTCCTTCGGCATGTCGCCCGGCCAGAACCAGCCCCAGTTCGGGCCACGGAAGTAGGTGCCGATGATGATCAGCACGATCACCGCGACCACATACAGCGTCCAGAGCGCGCAGGCCGTCCGGCGGCTTTTGGCGAACCAGCGCCCGATGCCGCTGTGATGCCGGTCCACATAGGGGATCACCATCAGGCCGATGACGACCAGACCGGGAATGCCCAAGCCGCCCCAGAAAGCGTCATACGCGACCAGTTCCTGGAGGCCCAGGAAGTACCAGGGAGCCTTGGCTGGGTTCGGCGGCTTGAGCGGGTTGGCTTCCAGCTCCAGCGGGGGCGGAAATGCGACTGTCAGGGCAAGGATGGCCGCAAAACAGGCCGCGAACAGGGCCGCCTCGCGGATCAGCAGGTGCGGCCAGGACGAGACCATGTCGTCCGGCCCTCGGTCCACGCGCGTCGAGGACCCCTTGACCAGCTCCATCAGGCCGTAGGTCTTGTTGGGATTGCGCGGAAAGATTTCTTCTTCACGGATACGTTTCATAGTAGTAGAGTGCTTCTCGGAACCCACCCCGCCGACCCCAATAAAACCATGGGCAGCGACCCTCCGCAAACGGGAGGGCGGGAAGGTGTGGATTGGTATATGCCTCTTTCCCTTCCCGTCTCGGGAGGGGTGGCGAGCCTAAGCGAGCGGGGGTGGGTTACTCCGGCGACTCTTTCGGGCTGGAAATGCCGCCGTCCTTGCGGATGCGCCACATATGGTAGACGATGAACATGCCCATGATGACCGGCAGGATCGCAACATGCAGGACGTAGAAGCGGATCAAGGCTTCCTGTCCCACGGTGTCGGCGCCCAGCAAGCCCCAGCGGGTCAGATCGCCCAAGGCTGGAACGGGTGGGGCGCCCGGTGGGTGCGGCAGGGCGTTCAGGTGATCCGAAATCCAGTTCGCCTTGCCCGCGATGCCCGCGCCGACCGTGATGGCCCAGAAGGCCAGTTGGTCCCATGGCAGCAGGTAGCCGGTGAATCCCAGAATGAGGGTCAACACCATCAGGATGACGCCGACGACCCAGTTGAACTCGCGCGGCGCTTTATAAGCGCCCGTGTAGAAGACGCGGCACATGTGGAAGAACACGGCGGCAATCATGGCATTTGCCGCCCAAAAGTGCATCCCGCGCAGGATGTAGCCGAACGAGACGCTGGAGTGCAGGTCCTGCATCCGCAGATACGCCTGCTCGGTGGACGGGACGTAGACGAACATCAGCAGCAGTCCCGACACGGTCAGGATCAGGAACAGGTACAGCGACAGCAGTCCCAGGCCGAAGGTGTAGGTGAAGCGCAGGGCGTGCTTCTCGATCTTGGCCGGCTGGATGTGCAGCAGGAACGAGTTGAAGAACGCCTCGGACCGCTCGCGCTCCGTCTTGGGGAACGCCGTTGTCCGGTAGATGGATTTATAGACGTTGTGGCCCAGGACGCGCGGGTGCAGGTTATCCCAGACCTCGGGGGCCTGCCGGTAAATGGCTTTATTGAGCTTGGTGAGCGGGCCGTCGTGGGAGGGCCGCCGCCCGTTGCCTGTGCCGTTCGGCGGGACGGGGCCGCCGGGTCGAAGTTCTTTGACGCTCATAGTTTTTGACGCTTGTGGCGCTTGGCTTTCTAAGGAGGCCCCCACCCCAGCCCTCCCCCATCGGAATGGGAGAGGGAGCAAGAAAAGAGGCGAAAGAGGCGAACGGCTTCAGTCCTAAGTCTGTCCCCCTTTCCCGCTTGCGGAGGCAGGGGTCGGCGCTTGCGCCGGGGATGGGGGCCTTTTACACCACCGTGTAGTAGTGGCCTGGCTCGTTCTTCTTGCTCTTGTCCACTTCCAGGTCGCCGCTCGGGGTCAAGGCGACGTCGAACCAGAACAGCGCGATCTGCGCGGGGCCGTGGGTGACATTGCCCATGTCGTCATACTTGGAGCCGTGGCAGGGGCAGTCGTAGCCGGTCGGCGAGGCGGCGACGGTGCATCCGAGGTGCTGGCAGACCATCGAGATCGCGCCGATCTTGTCCGCATGCCGAATAATCGAGACCTTCTGGTCGGCGATGTTCTGTTTGGCCGCGTCCGGGAAGTTGGTGGACTTGCCGATAGAAAACCGGGACGGCGGGCCATAGGCCACGTTCGGCCAGAAGAACTTGCCGAAAATGCCTGCCGCGCCCAGCGATCCGACGCCGATCAGCCCCCACGTCGAAAGGGAAAGAAAATTACGCCGCGTCAGCTCCTGCTTCTCGCGGTCATAGTTGATTGCCATACTTATTCCTACCGACTTTTCAGTCGTCTTCTTCATCACGGAAGACGATGTACTTGGCATCTTCCGCATTCTCAAAAGCGCCGTTCTTGACGCCCCACAAGAAGAAGATCAACGCTACCATCCCCATCGTCCCGCCCGCGATCAGCAGTGTCCAGATACTTGTCATGGTTGCCGCCTCCGCCCCCGATGACTCCGAGAGGCACGTCTGTCCTCATCATTATACATTTGGGCGTGTGTGATTGTCAACATAAACGGGAAGGATTGTGAAATAAATCGCAGGTGCGCGCCGCGTTGCCCGCTGGGAGGAAAGGCGGGGGCACAAAGCGAACTCCCCGCCATGAAATCAAGGCTTCTTTTCTGCGCGGCGCTTTCGGCGCTGGCGATGCTTTGTGCGTGAAGTGCATGAGGGAGTACCCTTTCGTGACGTCGTAGCGCGTGAACGATGGGAACGACTCGGTACAGCAGGGTGAGCCGGGTACATCAGGGCAAAACACGTCGAGAAAGTGCAAAGAATAGAAGCAAAAGTACGCCGCGGAAAAAGTGGTCCACTTTTTCTGCGTGGAGGTCAAGGGGGCGTGAAAATATTTTTGCGAGGCGATGGGAGGGAAAACGATCAGTAGTTCCAGGCGTTGAGGACGACGAACTGTTCTGCCAGGTTCCAACCGGAGGCGGTCAGGTTGGCAAGGGCGGCGACAATCTCCGTGAAAGTCATATTCTTACGCAGGTCGCGGCCTTGATAGATGCCGATGATACCGAGATGCGCGCTGGCGGCTTGGTGCAGTTCCAGAAAGTCACGGCAGTTCATGGTCAGCACGGCGCGCTGATTTTGAGCGGCATGAGCCAGAACAGCGCTGTCCGCTTGCCCCCGCAGGTCTGCCTCATTCACGGTCAGGACGTCATGGCCTTCCGTTCGCAGCATCAGAACTAAACGCGCATCCTGAGTGTCTTCGTCAATGAGCAGGCGGAGGCTCAATCGTTAACCCTCGCGCCAGCAGCCATTGTTGTTCCTGATCGCATTCGTCTGCGAGCAACCGTCGGTTTTCTTCGCAGTACCGGACACACTCGCGGACGGCTTCCACTGGCAGCTCTCGGCTCTGCGCGATCTCCTCGGCGGTCAGATGATTAGCGATCATGTCTGACCACACGGAAAAAGCCCGCAGACGTCGGCCTGTCACATAAAGCTGCCGATGCCAGGGGTGCGGGCGCGCTTCCAAGTACCGCCAGGGATGAGACGGGGCTGGGGCCGGCTCCGACAATGTCACTGTTTTGGCTGCCATGATGCGATTATACCACAGAACCAGCGGCTAACCCGCCGTCGGGACCTGCATTCCGAGGACGCGGGAGATGCCGGGCTGGGTCATGGTGACGCCGTACCAGACGGGGGCGGCCTCCATGGTAGTGGGGTTGTGGGTGATGACGATCATCTGCGACCGCTGGCCGAAGTCGCGCAGGAGGTCGGCGAAGCGCTCGACGTTCGCGCCGTCCAGGGGGGCGTCTACCTCGTCCAGCACGCAGAAGGGGCTGGGCTTGACGTAGAGAAAGGCGAACAGGAGGGCGGCGGCGGTCAGGGCGCGCTCACCGCCGGACAGCAGGGCGAGCGGTTGGCGCTTCTTGCCGGGGATCTGGACAACGATGTCCACGCCGGTCTCCAATATGTCGTCGGGGGCCGTCAGGACGAGGTCGGTCTTGCCGCCGCCGAACAGGCGGGTGAAGACGGTCTCGAAGGCCGCGCCGACCGCCTGGAACGTCTCCAAAAAGACGCCGCGCGTGCCTTCGTCTATCTCCCCGATGGCGGCCAGCAGCTTGGCGCGCGCTTCCTCCAGGTCGGCAGCCTGGGTCAAGAGGAATTCGTGCCGTGCCCGTACTTCCTCATATTCCTCGATGGCGGCGGGGTTGACGTCGCCCAAAGCGCGCAGCTCGCGGCGCAGGCGGGCGACTTCCTGGGGCATTCCGTCGGCGACTTCGGGGTCTTCGTCCAGGGCCAGCGCGGACTGGAGCGAGATTTCGTACTCCTCCCAGAGCCGCGCCGCCAGGGTGTCCCGCTGGACCTGCAAGCGGGCCTCGCGCACCTCGTTCTTGTGGACGGCGTCCAGGGCGACGGTCCGCGATTCGCCCAGCGAGCGCATCTGGGCGTTGGCACCGTAGGACTCTTGCAGCAGCGCCTGACGCGCCGCCGACTGTGCTTCCAGGGCGGCCTGGGCGGCCTCGCGGGCCGCGCGGGCGCGGGCGACTTCCTCTTCCCGCGCTTCGGCCTGGGCGACCAGCGTCGCTAATTCATCCTCCGCCGTTCCGGCCTGACGCGCCCGGCGCTCTTCCTGGGCGACTAGGCTGTCGGCCTCGCCGCCCGCCGCCCGGCCCGCGCGGTCCAGGCTGCCGGTCCGTTCGGCTACGGTGGCAATCTGGATGCGTACCGTGGTCAATTCGGACTGGAGGCCGTCGCGCTCGACCGTCAGCAGGGCAAGCTGCTCGGCTTCCATTGCCTGCGTCTCGTCCACGCCCGCCGTTTCGACGCCGCCCGACGCGAGGACGGCGGCGGCTTTCGCGGCCTGCTCCCGCGCCTGGGCCAATGTGGCCCCGGCGCTCTCGATGCGTCGGGCCGCCGCCGCGCGGGCCTCGTCCGCGCGCCGCGCCTCACCCCCCGCCCGCTCCGCCCGCCGCTCGGCATCGGCTTTGGCCGCCTGGGCGGACTGCCGGGCGGCTTGTGCCTCGGACAAGGCCCGCTCCGCCGCCTCACGCGCCCCTTCGGCCTGCCCGATTTCGTTTTGACATTTTTCGAGTTCGCGCTGCTTCGCCCTCATCTCGGTCTGGCCCGACGCGATCTCGGTCTTGCGGCCCAGGAGGTTGGCCGTGCGCCCACTCTGACGCCCGCCGGTCAGCGCGCCCGTCGGCAGGACCAGCTCGCCCGTCCGCGTCACGACCCTGTTCCAGCCTTTGGCGACCGTCGAGGCGCGTAGGGCATCGTCCAGCGTCTCGCAGATGAAGACGCGGCCCAGCAGGACTTCCAGAGCGGGCCGGAACTTCGGGTCGAACGTGATGAGGTCCAGCGCGGCCCCCAGAACGCCGGACAGACCCGTTGCTCGCCCCATGTCGAGTGTGTCCCGGCCTGGACGCATCCGGTTCAGGGGCAGGAAGGTGGCTCGGCCCGCCCGATTCTCGTGCAGGTAGGCGATGGCGGCCTTGGCAGCGTCCTCCGAGTCCGTAATGATGTCCTGGAGGCTGGCGGCCAAAGCGGTCTCAAGGGCGGTTTCATAGCCCGACGGCGTCTGGAACGAATCGGCCACGACAGTAAAGTCGCCGCGCAGTCCACCGTGCTTTTTGGCCTCGAAGACGGCCTTGACGCCCGCGAAGTAGCCTTCCTGGGCGGCTTCCAGTTCTTGCAGCGTCCGCAGCCGCGTGGATAGGGCGACGACCGCCGACTGCGCCGCATTGGCCTGCGCCCCCACGATTCCGACAGCCTGCCGGGCGGCATCGCGCCTGCCCAGCGCTTCGGTCAGCGCCGTCTCCGCCGCCGTCAGCGCCGACTTTGCCGCCTCGACAGCCTCCCGCGCCGCCGCTGCCTCCCCCTGCGCTTCCTGCGCCGCCGCTTCCGCCCGCGCGGCCTCGTCGCGCCCCGCTGGCAGGCCCGCTTCCAGTTCCGCCACACGCGCCCCGGCCCGCGCCGCATCGGCCTCGCGGGATGCCTGCTGGCGGGCCAGCGCGAGACTCTCCGCCCGCCGCCGCTCCGCCTGCCGGGTCAGGGCAGCGATCCGCTCGGCCAGCGCCTGCACGGCGGCTTGCCGCTCTCTGGCCTGACCTCGCAGGGCGATCTCCGCCGCCCGCGCCTCCCCGAGTTCCGCTTCCAGGTCAGCCACCTGACGGACCAGCCTCGCCCGGCGCTCCGCTAATTCCTCGCGTTCCCCAGCCGTCTGCCGCAGGGATTGGGCCAGCCCTTCGGCCCGCTGGGCAGCCAGAGCGCGGGCGCTTTCAGCCCGCTCCGCCGCCGTGGCTGCCGTTTGGTGCGCCAGGCGGCCCGCTTCCAATGCCGCTTCGGCCTCGGCATAGCGGGCGGCGATCCCCTGGGCGCGCGCTTCGGCCTCGGCGAGTTTGGCGGAATGCTCTGCGGCCAAAGCCGTGTCCCGCTCACGGGCCTTGCACGCCGCTGTCATTTCCGCCTCGGCGAAGCGCAGGTCCACGAGGAGCAGGCTGCTCTCGATGGCCCGCAGCCGGTCTTTCAGCGCCCCGTGCTTCTCCGCCCGCTCGGCCTGGCGGCGCAGCGGCTCGACGCGGCCGATGATCTCACTCTGGATATCGCGGACGCGGTTGAGGTTCGCTTCGGTCGCTTCCAGCTTCCGCAGGGCCTCGCGCTTCTTGACGCGGTACTTTTTGATGCCCGCCGCCTCTTCAAACAGCCCGCGCCGGTCCTCGGCGTTGGCGGACAGCACGGCGTCTATCTGCCCCTGGTTCACCAGCGAATAGGACTCGCGCCCGACGCCCGTGTCTAAAAATAGCTCATAGATGTCTTTGAGCCGGCAGGGGACTTTGTTCAGGAAGTACTCGCCCTCGCCCGTCCGGTACGCGCGCCGGGTAATCGTCACCTCGCCGAACTCGACCGGCAGACCGCCATCGGAGTTGTCCACGGTCAGCGAGACCTCGGCCATGCCCATCGCCCGGCGCCCTTCGCTGCCGGCGAAAATGACATCTGCCGCCTTGGTTCCCCGCAGGGCCGACGCCTTCTGCTCGCCCAGCACCCAAAGGATTCCGTCGCCGACGTTGGACTTGCCAGACCCGTTCGGCCCGACGATGGCAGTCACCCCATCGGCAAACTCAATGTCAGTCTTATCAGCAAAGGTCTTGAACCCGTGCAGTTGCAGTTTCTTCAGGCGCATCCGTACTATGAGTATAGCCGATTGGGGAGTCGGTTGTCAAAATGTGTAAAATATGTGTAAAATATGGTATGATCTTATCATTAAGGAGACCTCCGATCAGACGGAGGCAGACACAAGCAGGCACGGACTTGGAATGAATGCTGAAGGGACCTAACATGAACAACACACAAGAACGGAGGCTAAACGCGACGCATCAAACCGACAACTCTCACCACAAAGACCGAGCTAAGTCGGAGCAGGATTTGGATGAAGTTGCCCCTAAAATTCGCGTAAGCCTAGACATCTCGCCTGAACTTTATGCCAAGTTACAAGCACTGGCACGAGACATCCGAGGAACCAAGAGCGATGTTCTGCGAAAGTCGCTCGCGCTGATGGATGTTGCCGTCCAAGCACGAAAGAGCGGCAAAAAAATCGGCATCGCGGACCGAACGGAGCAGCTTACTACCGAGATCATTGGCTTCGAGTATTGAGCCTCGTGAATGACAAAGGTTGATGCGCCGTGTTCGTCTCCGCAGGGAGCAGACACATGGCGGAAGTACCACGCCGGGATCAACCGGTGGAATTAGAAAAGGCGCAGGCCCAGCAGCCCAGCGTCATTGACCTGGATCGGATAGAGACAACTTCCGGCTTTGACAGTCTGACCGAGGCAACCGTCAAATTCGAGGCTCCCAAAGCCAGAGAAGCGCGGGAACGGAAAGAGGCAGCCGACCAGGTGCAGAAGCATCGGGTAGAGTTAATCAAGCTCTCGTTGGCGGGCCTGCTATTGGTGGGCTTCTTCGCGCTCGGTGCCTATCTGTTCGCGTTCAAGTCGGAGGCGACGGAGGCCCAGCAGACTCTCGGAACGACGATCCTGACGGCTATTGTCACCGGCGGCGTCGGATACGCCTTCGGGAAGAAGGAGAACAAGTCGGACAAGGAGTAGAGCAACACGCAAAGCCGGGGCTGATGCCCCGGCTTTTTCTTTGCAGTTGTAGCTTTTCAGGCGCACTGGGAAGGCGGCTGTCAAAAATCTCAGCGGCGGGGTAGCATTTGGGCGATGAAGGGCGCCTGTTCGGGGCGCAGTTTGCCGTCGGCGGCGAGGCACCCATTGGGGTTCTGGCCGGTCAGGTTCCCCCACACCCACCAGTCACCGCTGATAGGCTGCTGCCTGCCGCTGAACGTCGGACCGCCGGGGGCCTGGCCGTTCATATAAGACAGCAGAGTCGCGCCCCATGCCTTGCCGCCCTCGGAGGTCATGGAAGACCCCATCTCGCCGATCCAGACCGGCGCGACGTTCTCCGTCACGAGCCAGCCCCAGGTCTTGTTCATGCGGGCGATATAACCCGCCCCGGACTCGGGGCCGGGATAGCCGCCGATTTCCTTGGGGTACTCGTGGACGGAGTAGACCAGCTTGCCCGGATTGCGGAGCACGACCGGCAGGGAGCGGACGACTGAAAGGTCGCCCTCATACGCGCCCGTCTTGTAGTTGATGACCGCCTCGCAGATGATCAGCGCATCGGGGTTCACCGCGAGGATGGCGTTGCCGACGCTCTCGTACATCGCATGGATGTCGGTCGGACCACCCCCGCCCCAGAGCGCCGGGGTGGACGTGTGGGCACACGGCTCGTTGCGGATGTCGAAGCCGATCACCGCCCGGTTGCCGGCCCAGTGCCGCGCGAACGTCACCCAGTCCTGCTCGAACTTCGCCGCGCTGACCGTCCCTTTGTCGCCCGCTCCGTCCGTGCCGTCCGTGCCCGCCCCGGTGTCGAACCACAGCCCGTTGGACTGCTGCGCGGCATTGTTCCAGTGGGCGGACGTGGCTTCATTGTTGTGGTTGTTGAAGATCACCTTGAGGCCGATCTTCCCACACGCCGCCACGAACTGGTCAAGCTGCGCCATGGCGACGGGGTCGTCCAGGGTCTTGTTGATCCAGTCCACGCGCGCACAGTTGAAGCCCAGCGCCTTCATGGCCGCGACATGGCCCCCAATGCCCCCGAACGGCCCGACCAGTTCGATCCGCCCGCCGATAATGTCCAGACCGGCCACCCCCACGCTGGCGATGCGGACGGGCCTCCCATTCGGGCCGACGATCTGGCTGCCGCGAACGCTCAGAAAGCCGGCCGGGAGCAGGGCCGGGGCGAGTGTCGGTGGCGCGGCGGCGAGGCGGCACGCCAGCAGGCACAGGGTCCCCACAAGTGAGCAGGTCCACTTGTTGATCCGCATGATCTTTCTCCTCTCAGACGTGGAGCGCCTCAGAGCAGGGGCGCGAGGCGGAGGTTTTCCACGCGCGCTTCCCCTGCCTGGGCGAACAAGCCGAGGTGGCTGCCCCGGTGGTCGAAACAACGCTCGATCAACGTGTGCCGCTCGTTAAGGCAGACATCAATGATCGAGTCTTTTAGGCACACGACGACATCCACCGCCCGGTCCAACCCCTCAATGCCCGTTGCTACCGCCCGCGTCTCGCCGCTGCGCTCAGGCCACTGCTGTAAGGTCGCGCGGCCTTCCTGGGGGAGAAAGCGGAGGCGATACCCGGCTGTCATTTGGTCATCCGTCCGCAGCAGCAGGCCGTACTCGGCGGTCCCGGCGCTGGGGACGATTCGGCAGGCGAGAAGGGCGTCGGCGGGAACTTCGGGGATTTGCGCGGTCGCGGTCTCCTGCCGGGCGTCCAGGAAGATCGCGCCGCCGGGTTCGCAGACAGTGCCGGGGGAGGCTTGCTCTAGCCGCCAGGGAAGCGGCGGGCCGGTCGGGGGCATCATCTCGGGAATGAAGCGCGTCGCCAGCGTGCCATCGGCGTCTTGCAGCAATTCCCGAAAGACGGCGCTGCCGGCATAGACGTAGCCACCGTCATCACGCCCGTCCCGACGCCACGGCAGGAAGCCGACCGCAAGACGCCGTCCGCCCGTCCAGGACGCGGTGCGGGGGACGGAGAGGTTCGGCCCCTCGATCGTGTCCCGCCGCGCCCGCCGCCACGGCCCCAGCGCGTCGCGCGAGACCTGGTACTGCATCTGGGCGCCCTGGGAATAGACGAGATACCACCAGCCATTCCAGCAGAAAAGCTCGGGACACTCGGGGCTTGGGTCTTTGTCCAGAGCCAGGAATGGCCCCCGATACTGCCACTGCTCCCCGTTGTCCGAGGTGTAATGGGCGAGAACCCCGCGCTCACCGCCTTCGTCGGGCGTGTCTGGCTCACGCGAGGCCGTGACGAGCATATGAAATTCGCCTGTTTGAGAGTGACGGAAGACGAACGGGTCGCGGTGGTTCCTCGGGTCCAGGCCCAGCGGAGCCGCGAACATTGGGTTGTGGGAGGACTTGTCGAAGTGGATCAAATCGCCGCTTGCGGCCCGGCAGACGGCCTCGTAGACCGAGCCGTCCGGGCGCTTCAGCCGGGTGGCATAGAAGGCGTGGTAGACGCCCTCGTGCTCGAAGATGGAACCGGTGCAGATTCCGTTCTCGTCCACGCTCCCCGGCTCCCCGATGGGAAGCGCCAGCGGGTGATGCTCCCACTCTACTAGGTCCCCCGTGGAGGCGTGCGCCCACTGATGCCCGCCCAGGCCCCCCTGTTCGGCATGATGGTTACGATCCAGCAGGTAGAACAGGTGGAACCGATTGCCGTCCCAGAACGGCATCATGTCCCCTGCGAACTCTGCCTCTGCCATCGGTTTCCAGTATTGCATTTGAAATCCTATCAGCCAGCCAGCCGCCAGTCGGCGGCGTCGCGGGTGCGCGCGACGATCTCGGCGTTCAGGCGGTCGTTGGCAGCGATCCGCTGCTCGGCTTCAGAGCGCGTCAGGCCCCACGCCCTCATGTGCCGGTCGGCCAGGCGCTCCAGCGCAACATCTAACGGCGTGTCCAAATACCAGCGCTCGTCCCAAAGGGGACCGAGCGCCTCCCAGCCGTCTGCGGGATGCAGTAGGTACAGCCCTTCCACGAGGACCAGACGGGTCTCCGGGCCGATGGTCCACGCGCCTTCGACCGGATCGCCGATCTCATGCCGGAAGTCCGGCCAGGGGACATCCCCCGCCGCGTCCCGCAGGGCGCGCAGACGGTCGGCCAAGGCGGGAACGTCGAACGTCCACGGGGCGCCGCGCCGGGCGAATGCCGCCTCCGGGTCCGGCATCCGCCGCAGCACGGCCTGAAGGAGATGAAAGCCATCCATCCCCAGGGCGGCCATCGCGCCCGGCCCCAGGGCAGCGTTCACCTCGGCGGCCAGACGCGCCGCCAGAGTGCTCTTTCCCGACCCCGGCACGCCCGCCAGCGCGACCAGGATGCGCGGCGCATCGGGCGTGAGCCGCGCCAGCAGCCTTTGCACGGGATCTTCTAGGAGCGGCGGCATCATAGTCACCCAGCCTTCCCTCCAATAACTTACACTTTGTCAACAGAAGGCCCTGAACCTGCACAGTTGTGGTTTTTCAGGCACATCTGTAGAAGATAAAGCCCATTAAAAGATCATTGCAAAAGAAAAAAGAGGTGGAGTTAAACGGTAAGGTTGTTTGAAGACGGTCAGCCCCTTACATTATACGCTGACACATAGGGAAGGTATAGCCATCGCTACTTTGAAGGAGGTTGTGCTTCAGAGTTCATATGGAGGATCACGCCGAAGAGGTAAATGACGCGGATACAAGTGGTTGTAGATAGACTTGACAAGCCATTCCAAACCGCGAGTTCTGTTGTATGTGACCTACCGGGCTTCCATATGTCATCTATCAAGATATAGTAGGTGCTTAAAATGGATGTCACAAAACATACCACTATCGCCTGCATAATATACTTGACAAGCAGTTTATAAAGCCCTATGCACTTCAGATTTCGGACGACCCTACTACCATCAAGGGACAGAAGTATGGACGCAACAGTGCCTAGAAAGCCGACAGCAATAGCAGTCACGCTTACTACCGCTGTAAACAATTCTGTCGTTCTGGGTGTGGTTGAAAAGTGATACCAATGTATACTAAGAGCTACCCATGTCAAGGCTAATGCCGCGAAACTAATGATCCAGGGCAGCCATATTTCGCTCCACGCTATGATTTTATCGCGCGCATCCATGTTCTATTGGGTCCGGTCGATCATGGATAAAATTTCGACTTTACGCCTCTCCCACGCCTCAAAGATAGCGTTCTTGCGGTCGCCGTAAGAGTAACCACGGCCGGTTAGCGGCGGCAACTCGATTCTCTCGATCATTTTGTCCTCTAACAAATCTAGTGGATCGGGTTTATCAAGCCCTTCGATGTCTCCAGTAATGACTAGTTTTTGTACCGCTCCAGGGAGGTGAGTGTTCAAGTCAAGCATTGCATGTGCTTCCTCCTTAGCTGCTGCACCCAGATCGGCTCTTTTTCCACGTCCCGCCGAGATTTTAAGTGAAATGGTTGGCGCACCAAGACCATTGATTGCGCTGAGTGCTTGACCTACTGAGCTGACTCGGCCTTGAAGAAAAGAAGTGTCAGTTACGCTGGCAACCGTAACTTCAAGTGCCTTCACCTGCCTCATACGGCCAAGTTTTTGCATCGTTTCTTTCTGTAGCCGAGGGTTGAAAGACATTGGAACGACCTTTGTTTTTGCTTCAAAGTAGTGGCGAATGGCGGTTGGAGCCACGCCAGCTTGGGATTTCTGAATAACAATCGTGCGAGTGATAGGGTCAAACAAAAACATCGTTGGTTCCCCCACCCCTTCATTTGACGCAAGATCGATTGGATTCACCTCGCCAGACACCTTTGCCTTAGACGGAATCTGCTGCATCCGTATACGGAGCATTTCGCCTACATAAAGATCGTTCTCCTTCAATCCATGCTGAAAACGTATCAAGGTTTGGTCATAATATTCCACCACACGGCTTTCATCATTGGTAGAGGAATGAAGCATGTCTATAAGTTGCTCAAAAACCTGTGGGGTTGTCCTAGGCAGAACTACCTCATAAAAATCGAACTTCATTTTCGGCATATTATATAGCTCCTGACGAGGGCAAGAATACTAATGGAGACTCTGAACTACTTTAGTTAGTCCTAGTTCGCTCCCTTTAGCACTTTATCCTGCGTCCGGCAATGCCTTGTTGACAATTCTTAAAAGCTTGAATTATATTTAGTCTACCATATCTACAGATAAAAATACATATGTTCGTAAGTATTTACTACTTGATTTGGTGCATGATCTTTATGAGTATCACGTTGCTTCGGTGTCAACCTTAACTTTCAAGCAGCAAAACGATATAATTGTGTCAAAATAGGATGCTCAGGCTGGGGAGGTAATAGTACCAAAGGATTGTCATCATAGAAGTGGAGAGCATGGCATGATCAAGAACGAGCGGCAGTACCGCATCGCGAAGGCGTGGGTGCAGAAGTTCACGCAGGCATTGGGCCATCTCGACGCCCACCCGGAGGAGAACGGGCACCTGCACCCACTCTTGCGGAAAGCCGAGCGGGACGGGTTGGCAAGCCAGATCGAGACGATGCAACAGGAAGTGCAGGAGTATGAAACGCTTCGTGACGGGCCGCCGTCCGCCTTCCATCTTGACTCGTTCGAGGAGTTCCCCCGCGCCTTGATTAAAGCGCGGATAGCCGCCGGGCTGAGTCAAAAAGAGCTGGCGGGGCGGCTGGGACTGAAGGAGCAGCAGATCCAGCGGTATGAGGCAACGGAGTATGCGTCAGCCAGCATGGCGCGGGTGAGCGCGGTCATTCAGGCGCTGGGGCTGACGGTGCGCGAGGAGGTCTCGTTATCCGGCCATGCGGCTGGCTGAAAGGAGTTCCCGGAAGGCTTTGGCCGCGCGGCTCTCATACGCGCCGCGCCGGGTGAGGCGATGGAGGGGGCGGCGCAGGGACAGGTCGGAGAGGGGCAGGAGGGCCAGCCGGCCCGTTTCCAGTTCCAGACTCAGGGCGAGGCGGGACACGACGGCCAGGCCCGCGCCGGCGGCGACGGCGCGCTTGATGGCCTCCGTACTGCCCAGTGACATGAGGGGGTGGACGGCCAAGCCGCGCTCGGCGAGGGCGCGCTCCAGCACGGCGCGCGTCCCCGACCCCGGCTCGCGCAGGATCAGCGGCTCTTGAAGTAGCCGGGGCGCCGTGATGGGCGCTTCGGCGAGGAGCGGGTGGCCGGGCGGGGCGATGGCGGCCAGCTCGTCGTGGGCGAAGACGGCGGCGTCCAGATCGGGGTCGTCAGCAAAGCCTTCGGTCAGGGCGAGGTCCAGGCGACCGTCCCGCAGCATCCGCTGGATGACCTCAGTGTTGGCGATCTCCAGCGTCAGCGCGATGTGGGGATGTCTGTGGCTATATCCCGCCAGCAGTTCGGGCATCAGGTACGCGCCGACCGTCAGGCTGGCCCCGACGGTCAGCGTCCCCCGCGCCAGCCCTTGCAGCTCGCCCATCGCCTGTTCGGCCTCGCGTTCCAGGGCGGATAGGCGGCGGGCGTAGCCGAGCAGCAGTTCCCCCGCGTCGGTCAGGCGTACCCCTTTGGGCAGGCGGTCGAAGAGCTTGGCCCGCAGCGACGCTTCCAGGACGGCGATCTGTTTGGACACGGCGGGCTGGCTGATGCAAAGCCGGTCCGCGCCCCGGCTGACGCTGCCTTCCTCGGCGACGGCGAGGAAGATCATCAAATGGTTGTAGTTCATAGACCTGCGTTATACGAACGATAGCAAAGATGTCTTTGCATTATACCTGATGGTCGTGCATAATGGAGGCATGAACAGCAACGTATGGCCGCGCACGATTTTCCTTTTCCTCCTGGCCTTCTGCCTGACCCCGTGGGCCTCGCCTCCCCTTGCGCTGGCGTTGGGGCTGGCGCTGGCCCTGACGCTGGGGAACCCGTTCCACGACGGCAGCAAGCACGCGGCGAGGTGGCTGCTGCAAGGGTGCGTCGTGCTGCTCGGCTTCGGCATGAACCTGGCTGTCGTATTGAAGGCGGGGGCGAACGGGGCGGGCTTCGCGGCGGGCAGCATCGGTTTCACCTTTGTGCTGGGGTGGTGGCTACGGGAAAGGCTGGGGATCGGCGCGAAGACGTCCGCCCTGATCTCGGCAGGGACGGCCATCTGCGGCGGGTCGGCCATCGCCGCCGTCGGGTCGGTCGTCGGTGCTCTAGAAGGGGAGATGACGGTGGCGATGGGGACGGTCTTCGTGCTGAACGCCGTCGCGCTGTTCGTGTTCCCGCCCCTCGGCCACGCACTCCATCTGACGCAAACGCAGTTCGGGACGTGGGCGGGCGTCGCTATCCATGACGTTTCCTCGGTCGTCGGCGCGGCCTCGCGCTACGGGCCGGACGCACTCCAAACGGCGACAGCAGTGAAGCTCTCGCGCGCCCTGTGGATCATCCCGGTCTCGCTGGCCGCCGCCTTCGCCTTCCGCCGCTCCGCCGCGCCGGGGCAGGCAGCGGGGAGGATACAGATCCCGTGGTTCATCGGCCTGTTCGTGCTGGCCTCGGTCGCCCGGACATTTCTGCCACCCGTCGCCGCGCTGGCGCCAACCGTGACGCACGGGGCGACCGTGGGGCTGACGGTGACGCTGTTCCTAATCGGAGCGGGCCTATCGCGCTCCATGCTGAGTTCGGTCGGATGGAAGCCGCTGGCGCAGGGGGTCCTGCTGTGGCTGTCCATCAGCGCCGGGTCGCTGTGGGTGGTGCTGCGGGTGGTGCGATAAAAGGAACCCGGCACTTTCAGTGCCAAGTTCCTGGGGCGTCTGCCGCCCCTACTTCTTCTGCATCAGCAGGACGCTGACGAACAGGCCCAGGGCACCGGCGATGCGCCAGGGGTTCAGGGGGACGCGCGGGACGCCGAGCCAGCCGAAGTGGTCTATGATGACGGCGGCAATTAACTGGCCGAAGACAGTGGCGGCGATGACGATGCCCGCGCTGACCTTGGGGATGCCAATCAGGCCGACCGTGACGGCGAACGCGCCGAGCAGGCCGCCCCCCAGCCAGATCCACCAGTGCGTTTTGGCGAGTTCCGACGGCTTCCCCTGCCCCAGCACGCCAAAGGCTGTCAGCACGCCTAGAAGGGTGGCCCCGACGACAAACGAGATCAGCGCGCCGAGCATCGGCGACTTGATGGAAGAACGGAGCTGCGCGTTCAGCGCGTCTTGAACCGGCAGACCCACGCCCGACAGGGCGAGAAGGGCGATTAGCACATACTGCAAACGAAATACCTCTGGCCGTGCCCGCGTCGGCCGGCCCGAAGTGTATACGGCGATTTGCGCCGCCGCGTTACGGAGGGGTTCACTTCTTATGCTGCACCAGCAGGACGCCCGCAAAGACTAGGACGACGCCTAGCACGCGCCAAATGTTGAGTGGCGCGCGGGGGACACCGAGCCAGCCGAACGAGTCCAGCACAAGGGCGGCGGCGAGCTGGCCTCCCACGGCGCAGGCGACGACCACGGCGGCCCCCACGCGGGGCACCCCGACAATTGCCAGGGTCACATAGAACGCCCCGAACAGGCCGCCAATCCACATCCACCACGGGCTGCCGCCCAGACCTGTCAGCCGTCCGCGCCCCAGCAGCCCCGCCGACGCCGCCACAGCCAGCGGGACCGACCCGACCAGGAACGAGATCAAGGCGCCCAAGACGGGGGAGCCGACCGCCTCGCGCAGCCGCGTATTCACCGCCGCCTGCAAAGTCAGGCCGACCCCGCCCAGCACGAGAAGAAGCCCGATCAAAATCTGCATGGAGCTAGTATACCCCTCTCTGTTTCTCTTGGGGGCGTGGGCAGGAATCGGGGCCGCCGCCGCCGAAATAAACCCGCGTCCGCCCGCCTGCACCCGCTTTGAGGAATGGAGAACTGGACCCTTGAATGAGGCCGCGCCGTCGGCAGTCGAAGATGTTCGCCGCGAACACGGGGAGGCCCTGCCCCGGCCCGTACCCATCTGGCGGGCCATCCTCATCGGGCTGCTGCTGATCCCCGTCTCCACCTACTACGGCAACTACGCCTATGTGGTCGTCCAGGCGATGCTCTGGGGGCAGACATCGCTGCTGCGCGGGCCGGTCTTCATGCTGTTCCTGCTGACACTCGCCAACCTGCTTTTTCGTAAAGTGACGCGGCAGGCGGGCCTGCGGCCCTCGGAGATGCTGGTCATCTACTCCATGATCGCCGTTTCGGTCTGCGTGTCCGGCTTCGGGCAGGTGCAGTGGCTGGTCAACATCCTGCCCGCCGGAGGGTATTTCGCCAACCAGGCCAACCACTACGACCAGTTCCTGTTCCATGTGCCCCCGTACCTGGTCCCGCACGACCCGCAGGTCATCCAGGACTTTTATCGCGGCGGCAAGAGCATCTACCGCTCGGACATTCTCAGGGACTGGGCCGCGCCGGTCCTGGTGTGGTCGCTGTTTCTATTCGTCCTGTGCTGGGTGACATTGTGCCTGACGTCGCTCCTCCGGCGGCAGTGGACCGACGACGAGAAGCTGACCTTTCCCCTGGTCCACCTGCCCCTCCAGATGGCGGCCGGGGCGGCGGGCCAGGCGCCGTTCTTCCTCAACCGCCTGATGTGGGCGGGCTTTTTGTTTGCGGGCGCGTTAGAGTCGATCAACTACGTCAACTTCTTCTTCCCCGCCTTCCCGCACGTCCTCATCAAGCCCAGCGACTGGCATATGGAGACCTACATCGTCGTCCACCCGTGGAGCAGCGTCGGGACGCTCACGCTGGCGTTTTATCCGTTCGCTATCGGGATCGCCTTTCTGCTGTCCCGCGAGGTCGCCTTTTCCTGCTGGTTCTTCTATTTGCTGACGCGCGTCGAAAACGTCATGGCGGCGACGCTGGGATTAAATGAAGGGGGAGGAACCGGGCTGCACGCGAAGGCGCCGTTCCTGGGCGAGCAGGGTGTCGGGGCGTTCCTAGCCCTAGGCGCGTTTCTGCTCTGGCGCGCGCGCGGGCCGCTCTGGACGGCGTGCCGGTCGGCGTGGGACGCGCGGCTGGCGGCAGACACGGACGACCCCCATGCGCCGCTCTCCCCGCGCGTCGCGCTGTGGAGCGGGCTGGCCGGTCTGGTGCTGCTGACGGCGTTCCTGGTCGTCATCGGCCTGCCGCTCGGCGTCGCGCTGGTTTTCTGGGCGATCTATTTCCTGTTCCTGGTCGTCCTGACACGCATCTTCGCCGAGGCCGGGGCGGGCTGGGCCTGGGGGCCGATGGTGAACGTCCACACCGTCATCCTGGACGGCGTCGGCGTGAGCGCGATGGGGGCGCGGTCACTGACTCTGTTCGGGCATCTGGACTGGTTCGACAACGAGTTTCGGGACACGGCCATGCCGCACCAGCTAGAGGCGATGAAGATGGGGCGCGAGACGGACACGCCGCGCCGGCAGCTTTTTTACGCCCTGCTGCTGGCCGCAGCCGTTTCGGGTGTCATCGCGTTCTGGGCGTACCTGCACATGTACTACGAGTTCGGGGCGGCCTCGGCCAAAGTCCGGCCCGCCCTGCAAAGTCTGGGGCCGGGGCACCTGCGGGAGATCGCGAACTGGATCAAAAGCCCCACCCCCGCCGACCCGGCTTCGCTGCGCGCGATGGTCGCGGGCGGCGTCTTGGTGCTGGCCCTAGCCGCCCTGCGCCAGACCTTCGTCTGGTGTCCCTTCCACCCCATCGGCTACGCGCTGGCCGGGACCGCCTCGATGGAGTACATGTGGTGCCCGTTTCTGATCGCCTGGGGCACCAAGTCCCTGATCCTGCGCTATGGCGGCTATACCCTCTACCGCCAGGCGCTCCCCTTCTTCCTCGGCCTCATCCTGGGCGACTACATCGTCCCAACCCTATGGGGGCTGTGGGGCATGGCCGCCCACACCCAGGTCTACATGTCCTTTCCCCACTAACGCTTCAGGCCATAATTGCGCCGTAGGGGCGTGATTCATCACGCCCTTCTTTATCCCTCACGCCTTTCTGGGGGCGCGACAGGAGAGGAGGGCGCGATGAATCGCTCCCCTACATCAGCACCGCCTATCGAGCAACCTGGCTCTCCACCAACTCGCTCTCTTCGGGCGTTAGGCCGAGAAACTCCGCGACTGTGCCGACGCGGAAGCCCGCGCGTTCCAAACGCTCACGCTTTGCTTTGTCCATGTTGATTAAGAACCTATTTCAAAACTCGCCTATGGGCCTGCAAAGGGCCTTAAAACGGGTTCTGTGGGGTTTTGAAATACATTCTTATCCTCCGAATTCATCTAAACGCGCCTGGGCGCGACGGGCTTCTAGGCTGTCAATGCCGGGCGCCAGGGCCTGCCGGAAAGCCTCGCGGGCCGCGTTCACCTCGGCCAGCCGCAAGTGAGCCTCGCCCAGCCAGTAGTAGGCAGACGGCAGGCCAACCGGATTTGGCTGGCAGTCCAAATAATGATGAAATAGCTTCTTGCATTCGTCGAACTCGCCGGTGACGAAGGCGGCACGGCCTAGGTGGCCATAAGCACCCAACTGAGTGGCGCGATCCTGAATAAAACGCGGCAGACGGCTCAGAACGCTCTCACGCATCTGCCGCGCCGCCCCAATGTCTCCTCGCTGCGCGAGGGCGAGGGATTTTGTGGCATCACACCACAAAATGAGCTTGTCGTCGCTTCCTTGAGGAGATGGCGGCCAAACTCTTCCGGTGCTGGCATTCGCAACGAATCCTTCATGCGCTTGTTCCAAGAAGGCAAGGGCGGCTTCTGGTTGATCGGCCCGCGTCTCAACCCAGGCGGCACCCAGAGCACCCAGGGCTTGCATCCGGCGCTCCGTCCACGGCTGGTCAAAACCCGGCGCAAGACGGCGCTGGGCCATGACGGCCCGTGCTTCATCGAAGCGTCCCATTTCGCGCAAGCATTCGGCTTCTATCGCAAACGATGTTCGCGAGGGATCAGCACATATTTGGCGTGCCTCGCGACTGGAAGTGATAGCTTCCATAAACTGCCCCCGTTTGTATTGTATGCCCGCCAGTATTGCCATTGTGCGTGACACTTCCTCCGGCTTTCCTATTGATCTCGCTAACCCAAGTGCCTTGCGATAATAATCTTCAGCTCCATTCAAATCTCCTTGATCTGCGGACGCGACTCCGGCCATGCTCTCCATCATTCGACGAATGTCCTGCGCCGGGCTGCTGGCAAGGGCCGCTTTCGCCCATCTCAGCGCTTCAACTGAGCGGCCTGCTTCGTAATGGGCAATAGTCAGCTTTGCCATGATTTGTGCGCGCCCCGATGCGCCCATAACTGGCAACAGGCTAAGAGCTGTTTCATACATCATGCAGGCTTCATCGTAATGATGTTGGCGCTTTAAAAGATCGCCCTGAGCGATCAGCGCCATCGGGTCCGTGGCCGCTGTCATGGCGACCGTGCTAGCCCGTTCCCGCTCCGCCGCCGCTTCTTCTGCCCGCCCGAGTACGTCCAATGTATCCGCCAGCCGCCGCCTGGTGTCCGCCTCGATTCCGGGCGGCGGGCGGCGCTTCAGCACCTTCTGGAATGCCTCGGCAGCTTCGGGGTATCGTTTTTCCTGGAAGTGCCGCACGCCGATGCTCTGCGGATGAAGGAGCCAGAGCCAGTAGTAGAGGAAAGCGACGACAAAAACCGCCACAAACAGCAAGGCGGGCACTTCCAGTGAATGCAGCAGATTTCCCATGCCGCACTATACGCCGGGAACCATTTTCTTTCCTGCCGCGTTCCGTCTATTGAGTGTGCTAAACTCAAGTAAGTTCAGAAAAATCAACCGTTTGGGAACTTGGGGGGCGGGTACAACGTAGGACACTCCCAAGCAGGTTCCAAGAATAAGCCAAGAGTAAGAGCGACACAGAGAGCAGGAGACGCACAATGGCGTTCAACGATTACCGCGACATCATCCGGCAGATGGAGCGCGAAATGCAGCAGTTGTCGGATGAGGCGTTCCGGGGCTTCTTCGCCCTGCCGACAGGCACGGCGGGCCGCTTCTGGCAGCCGCCCGTAGACGTGCATGAGACCGCCGAGGCCATGCTGATCAAGGTGGAACTGGCGGGAGTCAAGGCGGATGACATCCATGTCTCGCTGACGCCCGACGACCGCATCCTGAACATCAGCGGGACGCGGCGCGAGGGGCAGGACTCGCGCGAAGGGCGGGTCCGCAGCCATCACCTGGAGATTTATGTCGGTCCGTTCGAGCGCGCCGTCGCCCTGCCGAGCGGATTCCGGCTGAACCGGGATGCGATCAAGGCGACGTACCGAGACGGGTTTTTGCTGGTGACGCTGCCGAAGCGGGCGAGGGCGGAGATGCCACAGGCCCGCGTGATCCCAATCAGTACGGATGACGAAGCCGTGACGCTTGACAACAGCAAAGACAGAAGTTTAGACGGCAAGCTTGACACAGAAACAGAGGACAAGTAACACCCATGTCCGAGAATAACTTTAACGAAGCCGATGAGATCCTGGCGGAGCATTCGCCGATAGAGGAAAAGGTAGACGAAATCGCGGAAGACATGCCCATCGAGGGCGAGGTCGCCGAGCAGATCGTCAAGCAGATCAACAGCGACGGCGACGGGCACCCGCCTATCCCCGACGAATTGCCCTTGCTGCCCCTGCGCGACACGGTCATTTTCCCGGTCCTGGTCGCCCCCATTGCCGTGGGGCGCGAGAACAGCATCAAGCTGGTGGACGAGGCTGTCTCGCGCGGCGACCGCATCATCGGCGTCGTTGCCATGAAAGACTCGTCCGTCGAGAACGCCACGGCCGCCGACATCCACCCGATGGGCGTTGCGGTCGTCATCCGCATGATGGCGAAGGTGCCCGACGGCGGCATCCGCATGATCGTCCAGGGCATCGCGCGCATCGAGATCCAGCAAGTTTTGGACGAGGAGCCGTACCTGCGGGCGCGGGTCAAAGTCCTCGAATCGAAGACCGAGATCGCCGAAGAGGACAAGGTCGAGATCGAGGCGCTGAAGCGCGGCATTGGCGACCTGTTCGGCAAGATCGTTTCGCTGTCGCAGACCATGCCGGACGAATTGGCCGGCCTGTCGTCGTCCATTGACGACCCCGCCGTGATGACCGACCTGATCGCCGCGCACATGCCGATCAGCCCCGAAGACAAGCAGCGCATTCTGGAAACGGTCAACTTGAAGGACCGCATGAACGCTCTGCTGGAACTGATGACCAAGGAGCAGCAGGTGCTGGAGATCGGCTCCAAGCTCCAGTCCCAGGTGTCCGAGGGGATCAACAAGACGCAGCGCGAGTACTACCTGCGCGAGCAGCTCAAGGCGATCCAGAAGGAGCTGGGCGAGGGCGACGAGCGCGGCGAGGAGCAGGACGAGCTTCGCACCAAGATAGACGAGGCGCACATGCCCGAGGACGCTCTCAAAGAAGCCAATCGGGAACTGGACCGCTTGCAGCGCATGTCGCCGGGGGCGCCGGATTACACCACGACCCGGACGTATTTGGACTGGCTGGTCGCGATGCCCTGGGACAAGGCCACCGAGGACAACCTGGACATTCCAAGCGTCAAAGCCCATTTAGACGCCGACCACTATGGCCTGGAGAAGATCAAGGACCGCGTTTTGGAGTACCTGTCGGTCCGTAAGTTCAAGACCGAGGGCGACCTGCGCCAGCCCATTCTGTGCCTGACCGGACCTCCCGGCGTCGGCAAGACCAGCCTGGCGAAGTCCATCGCGGGCGCGATGGGCAAGAAGTTCGTGCGGATTTCGCTGGGCGGGACGCACGACGAGTCCGAGATTCGCGGCCACCGGCGGACCTACATCGGCGCGCTGCCGGGTCAGATCATCCAGGGCATCAAGCGGGCCGAGACCAACAACCCGCTGTTCGTGCTGGACGAGATTGACAAGGTAGGCGCGGACTACCGGGGCGACCCGTCCTCGGCGCTCTTGGAAGCGCTGGACCCGGAGCAGAACGCGACGTTCCGCGACAACTATTTGGACGTGAACTTCGACCTGTCCAAAGTGCTGTTCGTGACGACGGCCAACCAATTGGACACCATCCAGCCCGCGCTCAGGGACCGCATGGAGATCATCGAGCTGTCCGGCTACACCGAGGAGGAAAAGACGCAGATCGCCGTCCGCCACCTCGTTCCCAAGCAATTGGGCGAGCACGGGCTGACCCAGGTGTCCTTCACTGAGGGCGCCGTCAAGTCCATTGTCCGGGGCTACACCCGCGAGGCGGGTGTCCGGTCCCTGGAGCGCGAGATCGCCGCCGTCTGCCGCAAGGCAACGCGCGAGTTCGCCGAAGGCCGCACCGAAGACCTAGTCGTAGACGCTGCCCAGGTCGAGAAATACCTCGGCTCACCGCGCTTCGAGTACGAGGAAGTGGCGGAGCGGACCGAGCAGCCGGGTGTCGTGACGGGCCTGGTCTGGACGCCCGTCGGCGGCGACGTGGTCTTCATCGAGGCGTCCCGGATGAACGGCAGCAAGGGGCTACAACTCACGGGCCAGCTTGGGGACGTAATGAAAGAGTCGGCGCAGACCGCGCTCTCCTATGTCCGCGCCCACGCCGGTGCCCTGCACATCGCGCCGGACTTCTACGAGAACAGCGACCTGCACATCCACGTCCCCGCCGGGGGCGTGCCCAAAGACGGGCCGAGCGCGGGCGTTACGATGACCAGCGCCATCGCGTCCCTGCTGACGGGCCGCCCGATCAAGACCGCCCTGGCGATGACCGGCGAGGTGACGCTGTCAGGGAAGGTGCTGCCGGTCGGCGGCATCAAAGAAAAGGTGCTGGCCGCCAAGCGGGCGGGGATCAAGACCATCATCCTGCCGGAGCGCAACCGCAAGGACCTGATGGAAGACATCCCCGCAGAGCTTCGGAAGGGCATGTCCTTCATCTTCGCCCGCGACGTCCACGAGGTCATAGACGCCGCCTTGCAGCCGTTGGATGCGCCCAAGCCGTCCAAAGCCATCAAGAACGGCGCGCGCCTGAAGACGATGGAGACGGCCCCACCGTCCCCCGACATCGTGGCGAACGTGCCCGCCAATGCGTGATGGTGAGTGAGAGAAGCCCCCGCCTCAACCGAGGCGGGGGCTTTTTGTTCACGCGGGAAGTACAATCCTTTGGTTGCTTCATTGACACCATTGGCTAAGTTTTGCAACCACTACGTAATGGTTGTTCTGTAGTTCGTTCAGCGTCCACTGGGAAGATTGTATGACCCGAAGCGTGTTTGGAAAAAGCTGGATGTGGCCGTGAAAATAAGGGTTTTTCTTGTCGGTGAAATCTTTCCGTCCGAGTGAGCTATTCTTGCGCCGCCCGATTAATACCAGGTTGCCAAGGCGATCTGTCCATTGCAGCCGGTCCTGAGAGGTAAAGTTCTGGCTCCAGAGACTATTGGGGGCTGGGTTTTGAGGAAGGACATGCTCCACCGATAGATTGTGGGGGGGCTGCAAGACAGTATGGGGGCCGCCAAAGATCAAGTCTAGTTTATAGAGAATATAAGTAGTTGTCCCGATTTAGGTTAGGTAGTGGTTCATTGAGTATTGTTGCTGTGCGCCCGGTTATAGTCATGGATGAACAGGGCCAGACAGATCTTGTGCATCTTCGCGCTCTTGCTGAAGGAGAGCGTCTGCCGGACGAACCGGGCCAGCCGCTGACGCAGTGTGTTGTTCCACCGCTCGATGTGGCACGTCTGGCCCTCGCCCTTGTCCGTGGCCTGGTGCTGATCGTCTGGGATCACCTTACCGTAGGCATCCCAGAAGTCGGTGTAGCACAAAAGGCGCCGGTAGGCAGGCGGGACGCGCTGCCACAGCCGCTTGCAAGTCTTCTCGCTCCGGTCGCCCACGGCGAAGGCGACGACCTGGCGCGTCCGCCGACACAAGGCCAGCCAGACCCACCGCTTGTCCTTGCGGCGGTAGACGAACGACCAGAGTTCATCGAGTTCCAGTACGTCGCCCTCACGCGCGGGCTGGAGTGTCCGCGTCAGCGGCGGCAGGGACTTGGCTTTTTTTAAGCCAGTCGTCAAGCATACCACGGGCGATGCCGAAGACGCGGCAGACCCCGCGCATGGAGGCGCGCTCCTGGTAGGCGGCCAGCACCTGTGCCCGGAAGTCGGCGGTGTAGCTGCGGTCGTCCTCGCTCTTGTGGAAGGTGTGCCGACAGTCATGGCAGCGGAAGCGCTGGACGCCACGCTTGTCACGACCGTGCTTGATGACGTTGTTGCTCTGGCAGTGGCGGCACAGGAGGATTTCGATAACCATGACCACAGTTTACCACAACAACACTCAATGAGCCACTACCGGATAGTTTAACCTATTTGAATTCAGGCACTTAGCCTCCTGTAACCTATGGCAGTAGTTTACCATAAATACAAAGGCGTAAGGCTCTTATCCTTGAACCGGTGGCGACTGCCTTCCCGCCTCAGCCGAGGCGGGGGCTTTCCGTGCTATATAGGAAGCGCAACGCTTCGGGCCTCAGCGGCGGGGGTCAAGGGCGGGCGTCTCTTCCAGCGCGTAGGCGACGGCCTGTTCCGGCGTCATCGCTTCCCCTGGCGACTAAACCGGCGCACAGCGCCGCGCTTCCAGCCGCTGCTGCGCCGACGCCACATCCACCGTATACTCGTTTTATTCCCCAGGAAGCATCGCCGATTCCAGGGGCGCTGGGTCGTCCGGTCCGTATAGTTCGCGCAGCGCGCGCACCTCCGCGCCAAAGGCGTGCGTGGCGGCGGTATCCCCCTGGCGCTCGGCCACCGTCTCCAAGCGCTGGAGCAAACCCAGCAGGTTTCGGGCGTTGCCGATCAGCCGGAGGAGCGCCAGGCATTCTTCCAGCAGGGGCCGTGCCCGGCCGTCTTGCTCCAGAACGAACGCGATCTCGCCCAAGCACCGCAAGGTATAGGCGATGCCCTTTTGGTTGCCTATTTCCCGGTAGAGCACCAGGCATTGCTCTAGCAGAGGCCGCGCCGCGGCATAATCATCTTGGCGTAGGGCGGTCCCCCCAGCAGGTGCAGGGACTCGGCGATGCCCTGTTGATATCCCAGCGATCGAGCGATCTCCAGACTTTCTTCGAAGGAGGCCCGCGCTTCGGCAGAATGGTCCCCTTCCAGCGCCAGCCGCCCCAGACAGCACAGCGCGTAGACCAGGCCGGGCTGATTCCCCTCCGCCCGACAGAGCGCCAGACTTTCTTCCAGCAGGGCGCGTGCCCGGCCAGGGTCACTCGCCCGGTGCAGGTAGCCGAGGAAGGCCAGGGAGTGGGCCAGCCCCCGCCGCTCCCCAATCTCGCGGAAGAGGGCCACACTCTCTTCCGTGCGATCCACGGCCTCTGGACGGTCATCCTGGGCGTCGGCCAGGACGCCTGCCCCGTGGAGGACTCTCGCCCGCCAGACCGTGCGGGCGGCCTCGCCCGCCAGGCTCCGCGCGAGTTGGCGGCGCCCCTCAGCGATGTAACCCCGCAGCTCCCAGAACGGCCATAGCCGCCCCGCCAGTGTCAGGGCCGTCTCCCGCTCGTGGCCCAGCAGCCTGTCCAGGGCGGCCCGCAGGTTGTCTTGCTCCTCCCCCAAACGGTCCAGCCACCGCGCCTGCTCCGGCCCCGTCAGCAGCGGCTCCGCCTGCTCGGCCAGACGCAGAAAATGCGCCGCATGGAGGGCAGCAAGGCTGTCCCGCTCATCCTCCCCCATCTGCGCCGTGCCGAACTCCCGCAGGGTTTCGAGGAGTCGGAAGCGCATCCCGCCGCCGCTCTCCTCCGCCGTCACCAGCGAGCGCGCCCGGAGCCGGCCCAGAGAGTCGAGAGCATCCGGCTCCTCGCAGACCTCCTGAGCAGCCTCGGCGCTGAACCCACCTCGAAACACCGACAGCCGCGCCCAGAACCGCGCCAGGTCCGGCGGCAGCAGGTCGTAGCTCCACCCAATCGCCCCCTGGAGTGTCTGGTGGCGCTCGGCCACGCCCTTGCACCGGGACCGCAGCAGGGTGAAGCGCTCCCCGATCCGGTCACGCATCTGAGCGGGCGTCAGCAGGGACGACCAGGCAGCGGCCAGTTCCAGGGCCAGGGGGATGCCCTCCAGCTCGCAGCAGAGGGCGGCTACGGCCCCGGCGTTGCGAGGGGTGATCTGGAAGTCCGACCGGGCTTCTCGCGCCCGGTCCGCGAAGAGCTGCACGCCGGGGAACGCCAGCAGGCGCTGGGGCGGAGCGGCCCCTTCTTCCTCCGTCTGGGGCGTCGGCAGGGGCGGCAGCGGGTACTCCCGCTCGCCCGCGATGAACAGGCGGGACCGTGAGGTCGCAAGGATCGTCAGGGAGGGGACGCGCGTCAGCAGGGCGAGCGGGGGCAGGGCAGCGCCCTCCCCGAGCTGTTCCAGGTTGTCCAGGACGAGCAGGGCGGGCGCGGCGCCCAGTGCGGCGGCGACACGTTCCAGCGGCTCCCCTGCCGACGTGCGCGGCAGGCCCAGGGCGTCGGCGATGGCCTCGGGAATGAGGCGCGGGTCGGCCATATCCGCCAGAGGGACGAAGCAGGCCCGGCCGTTCAGCCCGACGGCGGCCAGACGGGCCACTTCCAGGGCCAGCCGCGTCTTGCCCACCCCGCCCGGCCCGGTCAGCGTCACCAGACGGACCCGCTCGTCGCCGATCAGCGCGGCGAGATCGGCCCGCTCCCGCTCGCGCCCGAAGAAGCGATTGAACAGGAGCGGCAGGCGCGGCGCAGTGGCTGGGGGCGTGGCGGGAAGCGCCGGGGGAGACGGTGCGGGCGCGGCGGCGGGAACACGGGTAGGGAACGCGGCGCGGGGGGCGGGTTCGTTCTGCGCGTCTTCCCAGACGGCGGCTAGCCGCTCGCGCTCTTCGACCACCCAGTCGTCGTAGAAGCCCGGCAGCAGCTCGCCTTGGTAGAGGGCGCGCGCCCGCCCGATGTCTTCCGCGCGCGCCTCGAGGCCGGGCCGGCGGGCGGCGTCCTGGAGCGCGGCCTCGAAGTCGGCGGCATCGGTCGAGACGGCATCGGGGTTGAGACGTACCCCGACTCGGTCGGCGATCAGTACGCTGCCCGCCGGAGTCCCCGGCGGCTCCAGCAGGCGGCGCAGGATGGCGAGACTCTGCTTGAGACTGTTGCGGCCCGCGTCCCGGTCGGCGTCAGGCCACAGCAGGTCGGTCAGCTCCTCCCGCGGGTGCGTTCGCTGGGGGAACAGGGCGAGCCGGGCCAGCAGCAGCGCGGTCTTCTGGGTACGGAAGCGGGTCAGTGTCAGGTCGCCTGATTGGGCGCGCATCCAGCCGAGCATGTCAATCCGCCAGGGGGCATTCATAGTACGTACAACAGTGCGTAGACGGTAGAACTTGAACACCTTATTGTAACACAAAAGTTTGTATTCCTCCCATCGCGCCTATTTTCCCGTACAATCGCCGGGGTGTCAGGCACAGAAAAAGCCCCCGGCATGGGGCCGGGGGCGAAACGAAGCCGCATCCGAAACTAGCAACCGTTTCTGGCCGCTTTCTTTTTGCGGGCGCCGAGGACCGTTCCGCCGAGGCCCAGGGCCAGCAGCAGGCCCAGCGAGACCGTGGTTGAGGCTTCCGGCACGGGGGACGCCAGGGCGGGGGTGCCCCCCTGAGGCGTGATGCCGACGCCCGGCGCGCTGCTGGTCAGCGTCGCCGCCCCCGACGGGCTGAACTGGATGGAAAACAGGGTCGCGTCAGGCAGCCCTCCTTTCTGCAAGACCAGGGTGAAGTCGCTCGGGTCAAGCCCCGGCGGGTCGGTGTAATTGAGGTCGAAGCCGAATGTGGTGCCGAACTGGCTCACCGGCACCGAAAACCCGTTCTTCGCCTGGGTGTTACGGACCGTCACGCTTTGAGCAAAAAAGTTGAGGGAGGTGTCGCCGAAGCGGGTGATCCCCAACGGGTTGACCTGCCAGTCGTTCGAGTAGGTCAGATTGCCTCCGGTGATGCTGGCCGGGGCGGCGTTGGCGCTTTCTGGATCGAACTCGAAGCGGATGTCCCCGTCGCCGGCCCCCAAGAAGGCGGACGGGGTGGTGAACGTGACGGAGTAATTGTAGTTGTGGCTGGTCGTGGCGGCAGGCGGCGCCTGGGCGGCGGCGGGCAGGGCGGCGAAGCCGACGAGGGCGGCGGCGGCGAGGCCGAGACCCAAAGTGCGAGGGGTGATCATGGTGCGTATCCCTTTCTGTTCCGTGGCAGTGTGGCCGGTAGACCGGCAGAATGTCCGGGGCAGCAGGAAGCCCTGGGCGGGTGCCCTCCAGAGGAGGTATTCTCCGGGGGAGGGGCGATGTGTCGGGACCGGTTTCGCCATTGAACAAGCCGGAGCGGGAACGGCGACCAGGAACGTGCTCCGGCAGGACTGCTTCCCTTGCACTAACAAAATGCTGTTCGTGAGGTCGGCAGAGGAGAATGCCTCACGAACAGGGCTACTGTACCACGCTACCGTAAACACAGCGTAAAACTAATCTGTAATCTATATCACTAAAAATGTCTGATTGGTAGTCCCACATACCTGAATTGGCAGGCGGCGTAAAAAAAAGCAAAAATACTGTGGGGCGCTGGCCGTTCGCCCTCCTACTCCAACGCAGACGCGGATGGGCCATTGCCGGCGGCAGCCTGTCTTGACAACGCGCGCCGCTTCTGCTAGACTTTAGACATGGGCGATCCTCCCGAAACGAAGCCGCGAGAGAACATCACACCCCCGCCCCGTGGCGACGGCGGCATTGACTGGGACGTGCAACCTGCCTCCCTGACGACGCGCGAGGTGGCGGCGTTGCTGGGCAAGTCTCCTGGCAATGTCCGCGCCCGCGCCTCCAAAGGCGACTTCGGCCCGACCATGAATGGGCCGGACGGCCTGCCCCGGTATGACCGCGACCGGGTCCGCATCATCGGTGAGCGCATGGCGGCGCGGCAGGCGCAGGCACGCCCTCAGCCTGTGGACCTGTCTAATGCACCTTTGACACTGCTACTGACGGCTTTGCAGGCGCAGCAAAGCGAGCAAATTTCGCTTTATAAAGCTTGGCTCGAAGAAGCGCAGGAAGCGGCGCGTCAGGCGAAAGAAGATGCGAGAGAGTTGCGGGTCTTGCTGGGTGAGCGAGAAGAAACAACGCGCGAAACCCTCTCGCACATGGACATGCTGCACGACCAAAGCATCACGCAGATGAAGGATGCGGTGGAGCGCGAACGCACCCAATGGGCGCAAGAGGTTGTGGCTAAAGAGGCGGAGATCGAGCGGCTGAGGGCGGAACCGACCGTGAAGAAGACAGGCCCGCAACTATGGCGCAAGTAGATAGGGAAATCAATTAAAGATGGCAACGAGATACAAAGTCAACGTCGCGTTTCAAGGGACAGCGGTCGTGGAGATCGTCGCCGCCTCATCCGAAGCGGCTCGATTGGCGGCAGCGGAGCTGACCCTGGCGGACCTGGCACGGGAGGGACATTCCGATGTCCACATGCTGAAGATCGCAGCGAAAGAGATCACGCCCGCTTCGGCCCTCAGCGGCCAAGATGAGGAGGGCGCGGACGAGAACGCGCCTCGCGAGCCGCGCCCCTCGGGCTGGTATCGGCCCGCGTGAAGAATGACGTGATGCCAGTCACCCTCACCCGCCGCCGCCTGCTCCGCGCCGCGCTTTCTGGTTTGACCGGCCTTGTTGCTCTGTCCTGTCCTGTCCGCGCAGTGCCCGATTGCCAGGATGACGTGGCGATTGACGGCGCGACTGCTCTGCTTTTCCCGGTTCAGGCGCCGCTGACGCCTGCGCCGAGCAGACGGGACGCACGGGCCGTATGGGCGCGCGTTCCACCCCACCCGGCCACGTCTGTGCTTCTTTTCCTGCATGGGTACAACAACTACGTCACCGTAGACGTCCAGGGACGCTCCCGCATTCCCGATTGGGCGGCGGACGATCCCGCCGCCCGCGCGGGCGCGCTGTCCAAGCCCGCCGCGCCGCTGGTTTATGGCCTGGACCGATTGAATTCGGCGCGCACGGGGAAAAGCTTGGTCGTGCTCGTGCCCGAAGACGGCGCGCTGGCCCGCCGCTCCTTCTGGGCGACGACACCGCGCGGCCAGTACGCGGACCCCGCCCGCCTGGGCGCTCTGATTGCCGCCGCCTTCGCTCATCTCGCTTGCTTGCGTCGCCCGGACGGTCTTCCTTATCTGTCCTTGTCCGGCCCGGATATGGTGGGGCTGGAACGAGTCTATCTGTGCGGCCATTCGGGCGCGGGACTGCCGCTGCAAGAAGCCGCTGGGTCGGACCTCGTCCTGCCCCGCGCGGGCGTCCCGACCGACTTGTGGCTCTTCGACTGCACCTATTGGGGAAATGTGACGAACTTCGTCGAGTTCTGCGCGCGCTGGCACGGCGCGGGCCGTTTGGGCGCGGGGCGGCGCAACGCTGCCCGCTTCGTCTGCGTCTACCGTCCGCATACCCAGACGGAGGCTGTCGCCGACATTTTGCGCGGCCAGATCGCGCAGGCGCTGGGCGTCTCCGCTGCCACCCTCGTCAGAGATCACATCACGGGAGACACCGGGGACAATTTCGCTGCCGAAATCCGTCCGGCCCTTTTGACCCGTGGCGTCCTTTTCTTGCGGACGTCCCTGCCCCATGACGACATTCCTACCTACTTTATCCCCCGCCTGCTCGAAACCGCCATGTGAGCGGGGAAAGGTCAAACAGATGCGTAGCGAAATCGGTGAGCCGACGGGGATGCGGGTGCGCCGCGCGATGGGGGCGGAGATGACGATGGAGTTCTCGGCCTTCGTCGCCGCCATCGAGCGCGGCGACATCGGCCCCGAGGACGAGGTCTGCTCGCATATCGTGACACAAGGCCAATGGGTGTGGGTCGGGGAGATGCGCCTGTATTGGGAGATTAGGCAGGGCGTGGAACGCGCGGCATCGAAGGGCATGTGGCCGCCCGCACCGGTCGAGCAGTAGAGAGGAAAGACCGTGATGATAAAGCAGCTTTCTGTGGCCCTGTGCCTGTTTTTCAGCCTCCTGAGAATGACCCCGGCGGGGGCCGAGCCGCCCACAACTCTCCGTCAGGCCGCCGCCGGGCATTTTCTTATTGGCACCGCCATCAGCCCCGCCCAACTGGCCGACCCCGCCACGGGGCCGCTCGTGGCCGCACAGTTTGACTGCCTGACGGCGGAGAACGCCTTCAAGCCCGCTTCGCTGGAGCCGGAACGGGGCCGATTCGCGTTCGCCGACGCCGACCGCATTACCGCCTTCGCCGCCGCGCACCACATGGCGCTGGTCGGACACAACCTGTGCTGGCACCAGCAGTCACCCCCCTGGCTGTACGCCCGGCCGGACGGCACGCCCCTCCCCCGCAAAGAGGCCCTGGATAACCTCCACGGTTACATCCGCACCGTGGTTTCTCACTTCAAAGGCAAGGTGCTGGGGTGGGACGTTGTCAACGAAGCCATTGACGACGGCCCCGGCTACCTGCGCGACTCGCCGGCGCACCGCGCTATCGGGGACGACTTCGTCGAGAAGGCGTTCCAATTCGCCCATGAGGCCGACCCCCAGGCCGAACTGTACTACAATGACTACGGCATCGAGTCACCCGGCAAGCGCGAGAAGGCGGTCCGGCTCATCCATGACCTGAAAGCCCACGGCCTGCGGGTGGACGCAGTGGGCATCCAGGGGCACTGCGGCCTGACCTGGCCGCCGGTGTCGGCCTTCGAGGACGCGATCCGGGCATTCCAGGCGGAAGGGGTAAAAGTCTGCATTTCGGAACTGGATGTGGACGTGCTGCCGCGCCGGACGCGGACAGCGGACGTGGGGGCGCGCGAAACGGGGGCGGACCCGTACAAGGACGGCATCCCCGACGCGGCGCTCCAGGCGCAGGCGGAGCGGTACGCGGCCCTGTTCGGGGTGTTTATGCGGCATCCGAAGGAGGTTGAGCGGGTCACGCTCTGGGGGGTAGACGACGGCCATTCCTGGCTGAACAACTTCCCGGTGCGGGGCCGGACCAACTACCCGCTCCTGTTCAGCCGCGCGATGCAGCCGAAGCCCGCCTTCGCCGCAATCGTGCGCGTCCTCCGAAACAAGACGGCGGAGGCCAAGCCCGCCGGGGCGCCCGGTCAGGCAGAGCAGCAGGCCGAACAGACCATCGGGCCGGCCTACGCCGACGCGCCGGACCTGACCGTGCCGGACGCGGCACCACGCGGGACCGTCCACGAGTTTACCATGAACTCGACCGACAGCAAGATCTATCCCGGCATCGCCAAGGACCGACCGGGAACCGTACCCTACCAGCGTCGGGTGGCAGTCTATGTGCCCCAGCAGTACGTCCCCGGCACGCCCGCCCCGCTCCTGGTGATCCAGGACGGCCTGGGCTACCGCAGCACCGTGGCGCCCATCCTTGACACCCTGATCGGTCAGCGACGCCTGCCCGTCTTGGTTGCCGTCTTCGTCAACTCAGGCGGCGGCGATGCCCAGGGGAGCGAGCGCGGCCTGGAGTACGACACGCTCTCGGACGCCTATGCCCGGTTCATCGAGAGCGAGGTGCTGCCCCGCATCACCGCCGATTACCACGTCACCTTCACCCGCGACCCGGAAGGCCGGGCGACGATGGGCGGCAGCTCGGGTGGGGCGGCGGCATTCACGATGGCGTGGTTCCGACCGGACCTATACCGGCGTGTGCTGACCTACTCGGGCACCTACGTCAACCAGCAGTCGCCGTCCAACCCCGCCTCGCCGCACGGGGCGTGGGAGTACCACGAGCACTGGATCGCGCAGAGTCCGCGCAAGCCGCTGCGGGTCTGGCTGGAAGTCGGCGAGCGCGACAACGGCTCGAACCGGGACGAAGCCTCGCTGCACAACTGGGTGCTGGCGAACCAGCGTATGGCGGCGGCACTGAAGGCGAAGGGCTACCCCTACCGCTATGTGTTCGCTGTCGGGGCCGGGCATGTGGACGGTCGGGTGACGCGGCAGACGCTCCCCAGTGCGTTGGAATGGCTTTGGCAGGGATACCCGGCCCGATGAGGTCCGCCCGACACTGGAAGTGCCGGGCGAACTACTCCAGCACCAGGTACATCGTGTCGGCGGGCAGCCTCACCGTCAGCCTGCCGCCCGCGCGGGTGACGGGGACGGCGTGGGCGGCGTAGCCGGCCGCGTCGAGCAGGGTGGCTTTGGTCAGGGCGGGGTTCGTCACGGTCAGCGTGACGTCGGCGTTGACGATCTGCCAGGGCGCAGCCCCAGTCTTGACAACCTCGTAGCCATGCAAAGTGGATTTACCGTCTTCGGAGGGAAAGTCCGCAGCCTTGGCCTCCCAGCCCGTGGGCCGGGCCGCTGTCCCCACCTGCACGAGAACCTGATGTGACCGGCGCAGGGGCAAGTCGTCCAGCGCAACGACCGCAATGGTTGCGTAGGGGTTGCCGGACGAGATCGAGATGTCGCCCAGAGTCACCAAGCCGGCTTTGCTCAGGAAGCCCGTCACTCCCTGCGCTTTTGGTGCGTTCACCACACACAGCCCTTTCCCATAGTTCAGGCGGACCTCGCCGGTCTCGCTCTTGACGGTTTCCTTTTGTGCGTCAATGTACGGGGCGAGGTCCGCCACTTTGGTCAAGGCTGGATCGCCGCCATATCGAACCTGGACAGGGCCGACCAAGAACGCCAGGGGATTCGCGCCTTTGGAGATGTGGGACTGGCCCGTACCCGTTCCCGCCCGGTTCGGGTCGAAGCTCTTGTCCTCGGCGATCAGGGGCGTTCGGCGCTCCCAAAGGTCGGCGAGGGGGCGCTCTTCGCGGACGACGGGGGCGCCCTGCTGGATGTATCCCTTCCGGTATATCAGGGCGCAGGCGGGGAACTCGCCCATGATCTCGGGTACGTTCGCCGACCACTTGGTCAGGGGATGGGAGCCGTTGATGTTCAGGAACGAGAAGCTGAGATCGGTCTGATACTCCGGGGTGCCCGCGCTGAACCAATAGAATGTATTCACGCCGGAAAGCGACTGGTAGGCGGCCATCAGGAACGGCCCTTCGGACTGGTAGCCCAGCGGGGCGACCCAGGAGCTTTCCGTGATGATCGTCGGATGCCCCACCACCTGCTTCAAGTTGGTGGGCAGGTCGCGCGGGTTGAGCAGGGCGGACTGGCTGGTGAAATGGTGGCCGGGGTCAATGCGCCAGCCGTTGTTGCTGCCCAGATGTACGCCGCCGTTATAATACTTGTTGACCGCCACTACGTCGGCGGCCGTGTAGGTGTACCGCTCGACATCGTTGAGCTTGATCGGGTCCGCCGTGAACCAGTTGGAGGCGTTGACGAGCTGCTTGCAGCCTAATGTGTTCTTGTAGTAGTCCGCGATGTCGGCGTAGAACCCGCGTTGGGTGTCGGCGAAGAAGTGGACTTGGTCCCCCACCCGTTTCGCCAGGCCGCCGGTTGCGTCCTGGGTCAGATTCCAGGTCGGCAGGATGCCCACTTTGGCGTTCGCCCAGTCGTCGCCAGGATCGGATGCGCCCGCCCAGGCGGCTTTGGCGGCGTCGGGTGTGCCGTAGTGCGCCGTCAGCCAGGCGGCAAACTTGCGGCCCAAAAGCGCCTGCTGCTCGAGGTGCATCCCCTGCATGGTCCAGAAGAACATCCCGTCCTCGTTCTGGACCTGGATAATGGCGACGGAGGGGTCTTTGGCGAGCGCTATCCCCGTGTACGGGTTCGGGCGGGCGTACAGCGCCTTGACCCAGGCCTTGTAGCCGGCCTGTAGCTGCGGATTAAAGAACAGCAGCCCCCACAGGTCGGTCTGCCCGGTGTAGCCCGCGATCCCCCACCCCGTTGCCTTCTTGCCGTTCGCCCAGTAGGGCGAGAGGGTTGTATAAATGCCCTCTTTCTTCAGGGCGGCGACCATGCGCCAGATGCCGTCTATCTCCTTCTCGTTGACGTTTGTGATTGGGCCATCCATGTCCGGCGCGATCTGCGTGTGCAGACGGACCATGTTGACGCCGATCCGGGCCAGAAACCGGGCGTGGCGGGCCATGTCTTCGGGGGAGGAGCGGTACACGTCCGACCCGCAGGCCCAGAAGCGGACCGGCTTGCCGCTGCCCAGCACGAACGATTGGCCGTCGGGGCTGAGGTGGACAAACCCGGTTTCGCCTGCTGTCTTCTCGTTCAGCCCGCGCAGGTTCAGCAGGGCGCCGGGCTTGGTGTTATCCGGGTACGAGAAGGCCCACGTCCCCAATTCCTGCCCCTCCTGCGCCCGCGCCGGGGCAAGGCAGGCGAAGCCAAGCAGAGCGATGGCGGCAGCGCCGCAAAAAGAAAGCCGTCGTCGGTGTGTCATGGTGTCCATTTCCTGTCGTGCTTGTTACAGTCATTATACAGGAAGTGGGGCGGTTTGGGAAGGGGCGCGGAACCCAACCCGGCGTAGGAACCCACCCCGCCGCCAACCCCAATAAAACCCTGGGCGGCGACCCTCCCGAGACAGGAGGGCGAGGAGTTTTTACCTCTTGCCCCTCCCGTTGCGGGAGGGGTGGCGAGCCTAAGCGAGTGGGGTGGGTTCCTAAAACCGCCAGTCTAGGTCTTTGGTGGGGAGACGGCGGTGGGTCCAGTTCAATTGCCGCTCGGTCAGGCGGCAGTCCACGAACCACCACGGGTAGGCGACGGGGTCGTGGATTCGGAACGTCCGGCGGTAGGATTGGATGGCGGGGAAGGCGGCGCAGAAGCCGCAGCGGTGCAGGGTCAGAAACAGGGCGAGCAGGCGGACGCGCAGCTTGACGGCGTTGGTGTTTTCCAAGGGGATGGAGAAGTGCTCGGACAGGGCGAAAACCTCGCGCTGGGCCAGGTGCAGACTGACCGTATCAATACCCTTGAGGATGCCGATCTTGTCGGGAATCTCGGTCTCATGCATCCGCACACTCAGGGTCAGGACGTACCGTTCCATGCTCTCGGCCCAGCCGTCCTCGACGCGCTGGGCGACGGCGACGACCTCTTCGATTTGGGGCGCGCGTCCCAGGTAGTCCCGCAGGTGCGTCTCAGCCCACTCCCAGCGCCGAACGGCCTTGCGGGGCAGCCGGCCCACATCGGCCAGCGGGCAGAGCCGGCAGATGCTCCCGCGTGTCCCCAGCAGCCGGCTGTAGGCGTACTCGATGCCCGCCGCGCTCGCCCGTGGGTCCAGCAGCCCTTCCACCAGCTTGGCGTAGCTCTCAATGAGGAAATCCAGGGCATCCTGCGGCATCTCGAACGGTGCGGCCTGCGCCCGCAGCCGCCGGGCCATGTCCGCGCACGGCTCGCGCGACGGGTCGGCGTATTTTTCGCGGCGTTTCTCGGTCATTGGGGTCATGGCAGCGGTGTCTCCCACTGTCATTGTCGGCAGGCGGCGGGGGCGCGACGCACCGCAGCTTTACGGGAGTTACGGCATCTTTTGGAATGGCTTAGGGGGCAGCGCGAAGAAAAGCGCGAGCAGCAGGTTCATGAGGACGGACGCGGAGACGGAGACGAACGCGAGGCCGAAGGCGGCGAGGTTTAGCAGCAGCCCGAAGCGGTACTGCTCGGTGATGCGCCGGGCCTTGTGCCGGTCGTGGTTCTCGGCCAGCAGCCGCCCCTCGTTCGAGGCGTGACGCCAGAGCAGGTTGAAGCAGATCGCTATCCCCGCCGAAAAGGCGGAGTAAACCGCTGCGGCGATCTTGGCATTGAGTCCGGGGTGGGTGAGGTACTCGGCCAGCAGGGCGGTCGGGAAGGGGAACAGCGTGATCACCATCAGCAGCAGGCCGTTGAAGACCAGCAGCCCGTGGTCCTTGCGCCCAATATGCTCAAACAGCCGGTCGTGATTGATCCAGGTGATCAGGATGGTCGCAAAAGAGGTGACATAGGCCAGCAGAGTCGGCCACAGCGCCAGCAGGGCCGGCCCAAGACCGCCCGGCGGCAGGGCGTCCAGCCGAGGCACATGGATGTCCAGCGCCAGCAGCGTGATGGCGACCCCGAACACGCCGTCGCTGAACGCCTCCACCCGCCCGGTCTCTTTTTCAGCCATGTCGTCGCACGCCTCTTTGGGACTGCATTCTACAAACAGCCGGTAATTACCTCCCTCTTGACTCGCCCGCCCTTTTACGGCTATACTGCCTTGTTAGCCCGGCTGGGATGGGGAAGAGTAGGCGGCGCAGAAGCGCCAGAGAGGGAACGCCACCGGCTGCAAGCGTTCCCAGGCAGAGCGCCGCCAAAAGTCGCCCCGGAGCCGCAACGAAAGAATGAGTGTCCGCGCCTGCCGCCAACCCCCTCCCTATCAGGGAAGGGGCAAGAGGTGGGGCGGGAAGCAAGGTGGTATCGCGCGTCGGTCACGTCTTAGCTTTAAGACTCGTGAAGCCCTCGCGTCCTTGCGACAGGTCTCCTTGGGGAGTCCGGCGTCGCAAAGGCGCGGGGGCTTCCGTAGTTTGAGAGAGGAAACGACGCTCATGGAAAAAGCCTACGAACCGCAGGATGTGGAAGGGCGGCTGTATGCCGGGTGGGAGGCAGCGGGGCTGTTTCACGCCGAGCCGACGCCGGGGGAGCTTAAGTACAGCATCACCATCCCGCCGCCGAATGTCACCGGCAGCCTGCACATGGGGCACGCCTTGAACCACTCGGTCCAGGACGCGCTGGGTCGCTGGCACCGGATGCGGGGGTTTGCGACGCTGATCCTGCCCGGTACCGATCATGGCGGCATCTCCACGCAGACGGTGGTGGAGAAGGAGATCGCTAAAGAAGGGCTGAACCGCCATGAACTGGGCCGCGAAGCGTTCGTCGCCCGCGTCTGGCTTTGGAAAGAGCAGTACGGCGCCCAGATTATCTCCCAGCTCAAGCGGCTCGGCTGCTCCTACGACTGGTCGCGCGAACGGTTCACGATGGACCCCGCTTATGACGCCGCCGTGACTGAGGCATTCGTGCGCTTTCACGACGCGGGCTTGATCTATCGGGGCAAGCGGCTGGTCAACTGGTGCTGCTACCACCAGACGGTCATCTCGGACATCGAGGTGGAGGAAGAAGAACAGGCGGGCCATCTGTGGCACATCCGCTACCCCTTCACAGACGGCTCGGGGTTCGTGACGGTGGCGACGACGCGGCCCGAAACGATGCTGGGCGACTCGGCCGTGGCCGTGAACCCCCAAGACGCGCGTTACAAGGGCCTGATCGGCAAGATGTTTGCCCTGCCGCTCTCGGCCCGCCAGGTTCCCTTGATCGCCGATGACTACGCCCAGGCCGAGTTCGGCACGGGGGCGGTCAAGGTGACGCCCGCGCACGACCCGAACGACTACGAGGCGGGCCTGCGTCACGATCTGCCGCAGATCACCGTGATCGGATTCGACGGCACCATGACGGCGGAAGCCGGGGAACGGTATTCGGGGCTGGACCGCTATGAGGCCCGGAACCTTGTGGTGGCTGACCTGGAAGAACTGGGCTTGCTGGAAAAGACGGAAGACCACCGGCACAACGTTCCCACCTGCGAACGGTGCCACACGACCATCGAGCCGCTGCTGTCCGACCAGTGGTTCATGCGGATGGCCGGGACTGAGCTGGTCCAGCGTGCCATTGACGTGGTAGAAGACGACGAAACGACGTTCGTTCCCGCACGCTATAAAAAGGCGTATCTCGACTGGATGACGGGCATCCGGGACTGGGCCTTGTCGCGGCAGCTCTGGTGGGGACATCGCATTCCCATTTATTACCGCACCGACGGCACCTCGGTGGCCGCGCGGAACTGGGACGAGGCCGTCCAGCGAGCCGGGACTGACCAGTTGATTCAAGACGAGGACGTGCTGGACACCTGGTTCTCGTCTGCCTTGTGGCCGTTCGCGACGATGGGCTGGCCCCACGAGACGCCGGACCTGGCCTACTTCTACCCGACGGACATGCTGACGACGGCGGGCGAAATCCTGCGCCTGTGGGTCGCCCGGATGCTGATGACGGGCCTGGAGTTCATGGGCGAAAAACCTTTCTCCGACGTCTACATCCACGCGACGGTTTTGGACGCTAAGGGCCGCCGCATGTCCAAGAGCAAGGGCAACGGCATTGACCCCGTGGACATGATCGAGAAGTACGGCGCGGATGCCCTGCGCTTTTCCTTGTTAAGACTGGCCTCAAAGGGTCAGGACATCAAGTTCAGCGAGAGCCGCGTTCCCGAAGCGCGCAACTTCGGCAACAAAATATGGAACGCGGCTCGGTTCGTGCGGATGAACTTGGGGGAGGTCCCTAGTCCGGCGCAAGAACCCACCCCGCGACAAGTCGCTCCCCCTCCCGAAACGGGAGGGGAAAGAGGTTTAGGAGAGGAGCAGTGGCCTGAGCCTCTTTTCCTGCCTCTCCCTCCCATTTCGGAAGCGACGGAAGGTTTCGACGAAAGTAACGGAGAGGCCCCTGACTTATCTGGGTACTTCTCCTCGTCCTCCCGTTCCGGGAGGACCCCTGTGACCAAGGAACGAGGGAACAAGGAGGTGGGTAGTCTGCCCCAGCGATGGATACTGTCGCGCCTCCAGCGGACGATCCAGACCGTGAACGCCTCGCTAGGCAGCTACGACATGGATGATGCCTGCGGGGCGCTGTACGAGTTCCTGTGGAACGAATACTGCGACTGGTTCGTGGAGCTGTGCAAGCCCGAGTTGCAGGGCGCGGACGGCCCGGCAAAGGACGCGGCGCGGGCGACACTTTACACCGTCCTCGAAACAACCGTGCGCCTGCTGCACCCGATCATGCCGTTCGTGACCGAGGCCATCTGGCAGGAACTGCCAGGCTGTGAGGGCAGCATCAGCATAGCTCCCTATCCCACCGCTGATGAGGCCCTGCTTGACCCCGAGGCTGAGGCGGGCATGGCATTGGTCATCGGCAGCATCACGGCATTGCGCGCGTTGCGGGCCGAGTTCACGCCGGGCGGACCCGAAAACGAGGCGGCGCGCGCGGCCATGATTGCGCGCCGCTTCACCGTGACGGCTGTTCCCGAAGGTGCAACTGCCGCCGCAACTTTGCGCGACCAGTTGCCTGCTCTGGTTTCACTGGCGCGGCTAGGCACGGTGACACTGGCGGATGCCGCGCCAGTCGGCGGAAAGTTTGTTTCTACCGGGGTTCCGGGCGCGGCGTTCTACCTTCCGGCGAGCGAACTGCTGGAAAGCGTAGACCCCGCCCGCGAGTCGGCGCGGCTGGCGGCGGAGATCGCTAAACTGGACAAGGAATTGGCCGGAGTGCAGGCTCGCCTGGACAATCCCGGCTTCGTGCAGAAGGCCGCTTCGGAGGCGGTGGCAAAGGCGCGGGAGGACGTCGTGGAGCTGGGGCAGCGGCGGGCCAAATTGGAGGCGCGGCGGGGGCTACTCTAGAACCCGGCTCTGAAGAGCCGGGTTCCTTTGCGGCGCGGTTCTCTGGTACAATCACTCCCAATGCCCAAATCGTCCGCCACTTTCCTACCCTGGGCTGCTCCCCTGCCCCTCGTGGGTGTCCTTCTCCTGGCCCTTACCCTGCGGATTTGGGGGCTGACGTGGGGGCTGCCGTCGGCGACCCATTACTTTTCCTATCACCCCGACGAGAGCGTCGTGCTGGAAGCTTCTTCTTCCCCGGCGATGAACGTCTTCGCGGGGCGACTGCTGCCGCACTTTTACCGTTACGGCTCACTCCAGTTGTACCTAGTCTGCTTCGGCAACACGCTGGCCGCACTCGCGGGCGCGATAGACATCGTGCCCAAAAATCTTGCCGTCTGGTATCCGCAGTGGGCGAAAATGTACCTGGTCGGGCGCTGTTTGACTGTGGGCATGGGAGTTGGCACGGTATTTGCGGTCTGTTGTATCGGGGAGCGTTTATGGGGGCGCCGGGCGGGGCTGCTGGCCGCGCTGGCTTTGGCCGTGATGCCGCTGCACGCGCAGCATTCGCACTTTTTGACCGTGGACGTGCCGGCGACGTTCTGGTCCGTGCTCTCTTTACTGTGGTCCGTGCGGCTGGCGACGGGCGACGCGAAGCCCTTGCGGGCCGCGCTGTGGGCGGGCGCCTTTGCGGGGCTGGCGGCGGCGACCAAATACAACCTCGCCCTCGCGATTTTGCCGTTGGTGGTTGCGGGACTAACACCCGCCGTTGGAACCCACCCCGCCGCAAGCGGCAACCCTCCCGGATCGGGAGGGCGGGGAGTTTCGGAGGGAGAGCCGTCAGTTACGGGCGGTCTGGACTCTCTCCCTTCCCGTTTCGGGAGGGGAGGCGAACTTGTGAGCCGGGGTGGGTTCTTGGCGCTCGGCCTGACTGCGTTCGTTCTGGCGTTTTTCCTGGCCTGTCCCGGCGCGATTCTGGAAAATACGACATTTCTGCGCGACCTGCGCGTTGAGGCCGTCCATGTCCAGAATGCGGACGACCCGACGTTCCGGGATACGGGCAGCGGGTTCGTTTACCACGTCGCGCGCAACTTGGACGCCGGGCTAGGGCTGCCGCTGCTCGTGCTGGCCCTGGCTTCGGTCGGCTTTGCCTTGTATAAGCGTGAACACGGCGATGGTCTGCTGGGGGCCTTCGCCCTGCCCTACTATGTCTTGATCAGCCTGGCTGCCGTGCGCTATGCGCGCTACACGATCCCGCTGTTGCCGCTTTTGGCCTTGTGGATGGGAAGGATGACGGCGGACTGGTCGCACCTGCCGCGCGTCGCCTGGCGGAGAAGCGCACTGGTTGCCGCTGCAGTGGTCTTACTCGCCACGCTCGTCAACGGTGCGTCTCTTGTGTCCGTAATGGCAACCGAGGATACGCGGGAGGAGGCATTGTACTGGCTGAACTCTTATGCGCCCGCGCCCGCTCGGATCGGGTTTGCGGCACAGCCGTGGTTCGGCACGGCACCAGTGAGTCCCTACTTCGCCATGCCCCGACCGGGCGGGTGGCGAACGGTGACACCCCCGGAGATACAAAAGCGCATCGTTTACGCAGGCAAAAATTGGGATGCGGCCTCCTTACGTTCCGCCAAGCCGGACGTTGTCGTCTTGAGTGAATACGAGTATGATGATGCCCTGCGCCTGCACAACCAAGACGCGGTAGCCTATCTGGCCTCGTTGAAGCGGGGCTACCAGCTCGTGGCGGGGTTCTCCCCGCTGCTCTCTACGCTGGATGGATCAGCGGAACGCGAAGGGCTGCCATCGCGTGACCTGCCGCATGACATGATGTATCCCTCGCCGGAAATTGTCATCTACAGTCGAACCAGGAAAGGGATGCAAAGGAGCGAATAACCGATGAACACACAGCGCGCGCAAGAGATTCTGGACCAGTTCGCAGGCAAGAAAGTGCTGGTCGTTGGCGATGTCATGCTCGACGAGTATGTCTGGGGGCGTGTCAGCCGCGTCTCGCCCGAGGCGCCGGTCATGGTCGTGGACGCCGACAGCCATACCTTCGTGCCGGGCGGCGCGGCGAACGTCGTCAACAACGTCTGTGCCCTGGGTGCGAAGTCGCTGATCGCCGGGATCATCGGCGAGGACGGCGCGGCGACCACTTTGAAGGAGAAACTGGCCGAGGAGGGGGCAGATGTGGCCGGTCTGGTGGCCGTGGCGGAGCGCCCCACGACGCTGAAGACTCGCGTCATCGCCCACACCCAGCAGGGGTCGCAGCAAGTCGTGCGCGTGGACCACGAGCGGCGTGACGGCATCGGCGCGGACGTGCAGGCGCGTGTCCAAGCCTTCCTGGACACGGCGATCCCGACCTGCGATGCGCTGCTGCTGTCGGACTATCAGAAGGGCCTGCTGGTGCGGGACCTGGTCGCCCGGACGGTCGAGGCAGGCCGCAGGCATGGCAAGGTCGTGACGGGCAACCTCAAGCCAAAGGGCATTGGGGGGCACTGCCGCTTGACGATGATCACCCTCAACGTGTTCGAGGCCAGCGAGGCGTCGGGCCTGATCCTGGGCGACGGAGGTGGGAACGAGGGGACGCTGCGCGAGGCGGGCCGGATGCTGCTGCGGAAGTCGGGCGCGGATAATGTCCTGGTCACGCGCGGCGCGCACGGCCTGACGCTGTTCGGGGCGGACGGGCTAGTCGTCAGTATGCCCGCGCACCCGGTCGAGGTCTTCGACGGGACGGGGGCTGGCGACACCACGATCACGACGCTGACTTTGGCGCTGGCGTCGGGCGCAACGCCGCAGGAAGCGGTGACGCTGGCAAATGCGGCGGGGGCGGTAGTGGTGCGGAAACTGGGGGTGGCGACGGCGACGCGCGAAGAGATACTGGCGCAGGTGGCGGCGGAGGGATAGGGTCCCCTCCCCTGTCAGGGAAGGGGGCCAAACGCCGGGAAGAGGAGACTACGGAGCGACGGGCGGGGCGGGCGTCGCCGGAGCGGCGGGTGCTTCCGGGGCGGGAGGAGCGGCGTTCTTCGGCGCCCGCAGGTGAACCTGGGTAGCGACTGGATTGTCCATGTCACCGTTGGTGTTGGCCGTGATGAGGGCATCCACAGTCAGGTCGGCGAAGGTCCCAGATGGGTTCCGGCGCTCGCCGATCTTGTAGATCTTGGTGCCGTTGGGCACGGACAGGGTCGTTGTCTTCTTGCCTTTCTTCCCGCGCCCGACCGTTATGGTCTTCGCCGTGGCATCCACGAACATGATCTTGCCGTTCACGCGGTTGGCGTTCCGGGGCACGGCGGGCGCCGCCGGGGTGGCGGGCGCGGCGGGCGTCGGCAGGGCCGGGGTTTGGGCGGACGCGGCCAGCGGGGCGAGCAGGGCGGCGGCCAGGGTCAGGGTGATCAATTGTCGCAGCATTGGGTCATGTTCCTCCAAAAGTGTGATTATGCCTCTCCCGACGCAGGATATTTGGGAATGTTCACGAAATAGCATTGCCGGAAGAAAAGTAAGGATGAAACATTTATGACGTACTGTTTAGGCATCATGACCCGCGAGGGGCTGGTGATGATGTCCGACTCGCGTACCAACTCCGGGTATGACCAGGTCAACGTCTGCCGCAAGATGTATACGTTTGTGACGCCCGGCGAGCGCGTCTTCGTGCTCCTGGCGAGCGGCAGCCTGTCGCTGACCCAGAGCATCATCACCCTGCTCGGGCGCGACTTCGACCGGGGCGTGGGGCTTGCCGCCGCACCGACGCTGTATGACGCCGCCCGCGTGATCGGCGACCAGGTGCGCCAGGTCTCGGACCTGGACCGAGCCGCCCTGGAGCGCGACGATTTCCGGTTCAACGTCCACTTCATCCTGGGCGGGCAGATCGGGGACCAGCCGCACGACCTGTACCTTGTCTACCCGCAGGGCAACCCGCTGCGCGCGACCGAAGACTCGCCCTTCTTGCAGGTCGGCGAGCACAAGTACGGCCGGCCCATCCTGGTGCGCGGCATCCGCCACGACGAGACGCCGCTGGAAGAGGCGGCCAAGTACGCCCTGATCTCAATGGACTCAACCATGCGCTCCAACGTCACTGTCGGCCCGCCGATTGACCTGGTCGTGTACCGCAAGGGCGACCTGGAGATCACCAAGCGCCGCCGCCTCACCGCCACGGACCCCGACCTGCGCGAAATCCACGTTCAGTGGGAACTGGCCCTGCGCCGGGGCGTAGGCGAACTGCCTGAAATTGACTTCGAGACCTTCGGGCAGAAGATCTAGCCGCCGTATGCGGAGCCTATTTTGCTCGGGGCTTGGAGGCTCCCTCTTTGAGTGTGATCTGCCGGTCCGCCCGCAGATTGTGCCAGACATCGGTGTGTCCGCTGGGCCACTTGATGCTCAAGCTCTCCACCTGGCCCGCCTGCCCCAGCCCCAGATGCACACGCCGGTCGGAGGCCGACAGGTACGAGCCGTCTGTGTGACACAGGCGCGTCTGGGTCAGGCCAGCCGCTGTCGCCGTGACCACGGCGCCGATGCCGTCCCGGTTGCTTGTCGTGCCTTCGAGTTTGACTGAAAGCCAATGTGCATCGGGCGCTGTCTCATTGTGCAGGAGCAGCGGCGCCCCTTCGCTATCCACAACCAGGGCATCCACTCGGCCATCGTTGTCGAAGTCGCCGATGGCCAGGCCGCGACCGACGATGGGCGGCAGGGCGCTCAGACCGGAGGGACTGGAGGCATCCGTGAACTCCACAGGACGTCTTCGCCTGTTGTGAAACAGTTGGACCGGCTGCCGGTAAGTGGTATTTTCGATCTTTTCGATGTTGTCCTGGACATGGCCGTTGGTAATCAAAAGGTCCAGCCATCCGCTGTTCTCGAAGTCGGCCCATTTCGCGCCGAAGGTGACATACGGCAAAGCCGCCGGCCCGATGCCGGAAGCATAGCTCCTGTCCGTGAACAAGCCGCCCTCGTTATGGTACAGGCATTTGGCCTCGTTGCGGAAAGTCGCCACGAACAGGTCAAGCCGGCCATCGTTATCATAATCGCCCCAGTCCATTCCCATGCCGCCATGCACACTGCCGTCCCGGTCATAGGCGACGCCGGCGGAGACGGCGACATCTTTTAGGTGTCCACCGCCCACGTTTTCAAACAGGTTGCCTACAGCCTCATCATTCGTGATGGCAAGGCCGGCGTGTCCCGACTGGTCATAGTCGGCGAAGGCGGCTCCCAAGCCCCGGCCGGCGTGCGCGTCCGCGCCCGAGGCTTTTGTGATGTCTTCAAACCTGCCCCCCCGCAGATTGTGATACAGTGTTCCTTTGAGGCCGCCGTAGTAGCGAGGGCCGCAGGAACTGAGAACCACCCCGTACTTCTCCGTTGTGAACTTGCATAGCTGCGCCGCACTTTGAGGTCCGAAATCGGCGTAATTGGCAACGTACAGGTCGAGGAAGCCGTCCCCGTCCACATCCCCGAAAGTGCAGGCCGTGCCCCAGGGCTGGGGCTTGATGCCTGCCTCCTGGGTGACATCGCGGAACCCCCGACCCTGCTCGTTGTGCAGCAGCAGGCCGGTGCGGTAGCCGCTGATGTAAAGGTCGTCGTAGCCGTCGTTGTCGTAGTCACCCACCGCACAGCCCAAGAAATGTCCATGCAGCTTGCCCAGACCCATCGCCTGCGTGACGTCGGTGAAGCGGCCATGCCCATCGCCTTTGTAAAGGGCGAGATCAGGTCCGACCAGGAGAATGGAGAGATTCCCAGAATTATCATAGTCCAGGAAAGCGCATCCATTGCCGATGGTCTGTAGGATATTCAGCGGACGTGGGCCGGAAACCCTCCAGCGGTAATGCAGCCCCGCCGCTTGGGCCACATCCGAGAATCGAGGCGCCTGCTCACCCTCCGGCGCGGCGGAGCCGGCCAGACGGACAAGGCTGGGGGCGGGCTGCCCCGTCGGGTGGCAGCCGGAAGAGAGAAGCGCGGTGCCAATCAGGAGAGTCAGGAACGCCGTGAGGGGGCGTTGGAAGCGTCGGAACCAGGGAGCGGGGTCGTTCATCAATGCGGGTTTTCAGAGGGCGAAGCTTGGGAAGGCCCCAATCGGTTCGGCACGGGCGCATAGGCGCCCGTCGCCGAGTTCAAATCCGTCAAACCTTGAGACGCCGCCTTCTTGTGCGTGCGGAGCAGATAAGCCATCTGGGCTTCCCGCTCGGCTTGCTCCTGCTGGTCTCCACGGCGATATAAAAACGCGAGGCGCTCGTGCAGGGACGGGTCAAGGGGGTCGGCGTCTTCCTTGGCCTGAAGTTCAGCGATTGCCTGCGTGTAGGCCGAAAGCTGGACTGATCTTTCTTGCGCGATCTTTGCTTTTTCCGGCTGTCCTGAACCCAGGCAGGCTCGTGCCAGCAGAGACGCCGCAAGCGGAGAATACGGGTCATCCTGCATGCTGCTCAACAGGAGGCGCTCCGCTTCCTGATACTGGCTTTGGTCAAGCAGGACCTGGGCGAGCCGGACTTTGGCCGAGACCGCATTCGGCTCCAATCGCAGCGAGGTCCGCAGATCCGTTTCCGCCTCGGCTTGACGGGCAGGTGTCGGACCGTTGTTCAGCAGGATCAGAGCCAGAAGATAATAGGAGCGGGCGTCCGTGCCGTCATCCCGCAGGCGCCGCCGGAGCAGGGCCTCCGCTTGTTCGGGATGGTAGGTCAAGATGAGTGTGTCCGAGTAGTAGGGAAAATAGTCGGTCCGGCCCGGCGAAAGCCGTGCGGCCTTTTGAAAGGCTGCCAAAGATTTGTCGTAGCGCATCCGCTGGTTGAGGTAAGCTCGGCCCAGCCCGACCCAGGCGTCTGTGGAGTCTGGACTCTGCTTCGTCGCGCGCTCAAACAGTTCCACGGCCATGGGGATCAGCTTCTTCTCGACGGCGACTTGTCCCAACCCGATTTCCGCAGGCAGATAGTCGGGCCGCAGACGGAGGCACTGCTTATAATGAAGTCCTGCCTTCACGGCGGCGCCGCCCTTGAACAAGACATTGCCCAGTGCCAGATGCGTGTCCGGTGAGGCGGGCGCCATCCGCACTGCCTGCTGCGCCTCTTGTTCCGCTTCCCTCAGCCTCCGGTTGCGTGTCAGCGCGTCAACCCAAAGCAATCGCACAGGGATGTCGCTTGGTTTCTCGCGGACCCACTGCTGCCGCGTCGCGAAGCCACTCTGCAAGGGATGGCGGCGTCCCCAGAATTCCGCCAGCGGGTTGAGGAAACTTCCTGAAGTGCAGCCCTGGATCAGCGGTTTGGCTCCGTCCGGGCAGATCGCTTGGGCAAGGGCGGCGGGGGAGGGTGTCGCGCCAAGCGGGCGGCACCGATCAATGGCCGCCTGGATGGCGGGGGCAACGCCTGGTTGGCGCCGGCCGAGGCGCAGGACCGCGCCGGCCTTGAGAGGCCGCCCGAGAGCAGCATTGCTGGCTGCCCACGTCAGCCAGACAGAGGCGTCTTGTGCGCCGTCGCCGACAGCCTTCTCCAGCGTCTGTTCCGCTGCGGCATACTCGTCCGCTTCGGCAAGTCGCCCTCCCAGGAGGGTGAGCAGGACTGCATCGTGCGGAGTGCGCCGCGCTTGCGTTTCCAGATCGGGCAAGTATGCTTCGCGCTGCACGGTTCGCGTCCAAGCCGAAGCAAGTGCGAACACCCCGACAACGGCGCTGAGGCAGAAGAAAGACAGCAGCATGGCTTTGGCGACGCGCCCGGTCCGTAGCCGCCTGACTCTGCTGCTGCCTTTTGGTACGGGTGAAACCTCACTTACCATCGGTTTGCTATCTAACATCCCATACTGCCGACGTGACTTTCCTCTGCATTGCCGCCGCTTATCCCGGTCATGGCCCTCCCGGCGGTTTTGCTTGGCCCTGATTGATTTGGCTCTGATGCTGCTGGATGTATGCCTTCACTTCCGGGGGGGTGTTCGGGCTGCTCACAGCCTGAGACGCATTGGACTTGGCTTGGTCGGGCGATGCCGGGCCGGGGCTAGGGGACGTACCGGCGGGGGCGCTGGCACTTGGCGTGGCTACTGGCGTAGTTTCCTTTTGGCCGCAACCGGCGCTCGCCAGCAGCGCTCCGGCCGCCAGCAAAAGGGCTGCTGAAACTTTGGTTTGCATAAACATCATTTCCCATCAAGGTTCAGATAAAGTTCAGATGAAGTTCAGAAAAAGCGGGAGGGCGAACCGGCGCGGCGAGAAGCAACGCTTCAGTCGCCGCGCCGGAGGCCCCCCACGCTGTGGAGTGAAGCCTGTTTATGGAGAGAAAGTCTTCGCGGACTTCTTGAGCTTGAACAGGTTGAAGTCATTTTGACGAATCTGGGCCCAGGTCAGAGCCTTGGCATGACCATCCGCGAAGATGTAATCTTCCCGGTCACCGTGAGCCGAGTAGGGGGCGTTGGCATAGTCGCCAGCGCATCCCACTGTATTGTCTGTGCCTTTGGCGCGGCCGGCGAGCTTGTATGTGTCACAGCCGGTGAACGCAGATCCCCACGGAGAACCATAGTTGTCGCTCTGAGGAGCGCCGGTGGTCTCGACCAGCGACACCGTATCCGAGGGCGAATCAATAGCCGCCAGCGCGATGCCCGGTTTGCCGCCCCACATTGGGATGCCGCTCATTCCGGTGTTGTCATCTCCCTTGCCCCCCGCCTCCTGGGTGTTGATAGACAGGAGGTAGGAATAGTTGCGGGCCTTGCCGGCTTTGTAATATTTGCCGTCCCAAAAATCGCCTGTGCCGCCTGTGTACGGGGGGTTACCATCGGGGCACTTCCACACATCCACGCTCTTGATATAGGATTCGAGCTGTGACTCCAGGGGAATGATGTCCTGAGTGCCGCCGTTGACGGCCTTGATCTGACAAAACGCCGTGGGCATTTTCTCATCGGCATCCTGGTTGTACTGAGTGAGGCCGAGGCCGATCTGTTTCTCGTTCGAGAGACAGGCGGTACGGCGCGCATTCTCCCGAACTTTTTGGAAGACAGGGAAAAGGATGGCGGCAAGTATCGCGATGATCGCGATGACGACAAGAAGTTCGATCAGGGTGAATCCCCGAAAAAACCGCTTCTGAGCAGAACGTAGCATGATAAATCTCCTTTCGAGACAAAAACATGTTCATTGACGATCATGTTCCTATTAACAATGGTACAATATAAAAGAGATGAGGTCAATGGGGTAAATGTGATTTAACATGTCATTTTGTGACCCGCTCACATTCGCGGTTTTCGTACAAAATCAGAGTAGGGAGCCAATCTCATGGTGGATGTTGCCGCATTGTCCCTTCCAACCTTGTCGGAGTATCATGATCCTTCCCTACCTGCCCCCGTCCCGTCGGGAGCGTCTGCGGGGGAGACCGAGGCGTGGTGCCGCACACACTACCGTTCCTATCAGCATATTTGGCGGGTAGACTTCCAGCTTCTGGAAGAGATGCCTCTTTCGCCACGGCCAATGAGCATCAGCCGCCAGATCGTCGTGGAGCCGGGCTATTACTCGAACGGCCTTATCCGCGCCGCCCATGATCACTGCTATTTTTGTTACTCGCTGTCAGGGGCGGGCACGTTCTGGAATGAGCAGGGTGTCAGTCCTGTGCCCGCCGGCTCGGGATTTCTGATGGAGGTCAACGACCCACGCACCGGCTACCGCAGCGAACCGAATGCGGCGATACCGTGGCAGTTCCTGGCGTTCGAGTTCACGGGTCTGGCGGCCCGCGCCCTCGTTCGTGACCTGACCGCTCGCTATGGCGCCCTGTTCGCGCTCGGCATGCAGGCCCCCATCTTGCAGAGGCTCCAGTCTTATGAGACCAAAAATTATGCCGTTGTCCACCCACATGCCGTGGATGGGGCGGAGATGGTCATCGAACTGCTGCTGGCCCTAGCGGCCTCGGCGCGCGTCTTGAAAGAACCCGACGCGGCGCAGGACCTGGTGAAGCGCGCGATGCAGTTAATCGAAGAACACGCCGAATCGGTGTTTAGCGTGACGGATTTGGCGCAGCGGCTAGGTGTTTCCCGTGAGCGCCTGGCGCGCGTGTTCCGCCTTCGTTTGAACCTCTCGCCGCATCAGATCATTCAGGAGCAGAAAATTCGGCGCGCGTGCTTTCTGCTCAAGGACACGGGGATGCCTATCAAGCAGATCGCAGCACACCTCGGGTATACGGATTACACAAACTTCATACGGGCGTTCCGGCAGGTGATGCAGATCACGCCGCATGAGTTTCATCTGCGCGGCAGCATTCAGTTCCCGAGGCGTGTGTCTCAGACTAGCACGAATGAGCCGCGCCTGCCCCTGGCTGGGAAAAATAAGTAGGTATCACCTCCCTGTCCCGCGCGGCGATTTCCGTGCGTCAGGCTGCCCGTGGCCGCAAGGGCGAAAAATCTCGCATTTTTTCAGCGTTTTATGGAAAATCCCCTAAAGAAGTCCAAGACTTGCGCCTATAATAGATGTGTCGCCGGGCAGAGTGCCCGTGACAGCCGAACAGCGACGAAACGACAAAGACGACAAATGGCAAACCCGCCGGCCTAGCCGGCCCACTCGCAGAGAGGGTCGAAAGACGGGGACGCAAAGCTAGAGGGTCTAAGGCAGCATTCCTTACAGAGGAAAAAGACGATGCCGCTACGACAGCCAAGCCGCCGCACCGCCTGCGTTACCGGGAGTATTCCTTCCGCGTGGGAGAGTCCCGCACGGAAACGACCCAACCAACAAGGCATATTAGGGGGCAACAGACCATGAAGATTTCCAGCGAAGAGTCACTGCGGGCCGGCCGCATCGAACCAATCAAGCCCGCGCAGTCCGGGGCGCTTCAGGCACAGCCGACTGCCACGCCGGGCAGCGGCCCAGCGGCGCAGGTTGAGCTGTCCGCACAGGCCCAGGCCCTGTCGGCGGCGAAGGCCGAGGCGGCGCACTTTTTGCCTGCTGTCCAGGCCGCGCCCGAAACGCGCGACGATCTGGTTTCGCGGCTGAAGGCGCAGGTCGAGAGCGGCTCCTACCATGTCGGCGGCGCGGACATTGCGGATCAGATGGTCCGCCGCGCCAAGGCGGACAGCGTTCGTTAGTCGAAAAACGTACATACGTTCGTTAAAGCAGATCAAGTTAGGAAAAGCGCGTGGGCAGTGTCCACGCGCTTTTTTGTGCTTTGAAGCCTCGCAAGGCAGGAGTCTGGCGATCCGTGTATAACATGAAAGGAGCTATTTGCTTATTACTCTAAAGGAACTCAATGCATGGCTTGGACATTAGCGGTCGTCAACCAAAAAGGCGGCGTCGGCAAGACGACCACGGCGGTCAACCTAGCGACCACGCTGGCTCAGGCGGGACGCCGGGTGCTGCTGCTGGATTGTGACCCGCAGGGCAACGCGACCAGCGGCCTGGGGCGCAAGGAAACCGTGGAGCAGAGCATCTACGACGCCTTGACCGGCGGCGTCTCGCTGGCTGACGTCATATTGAAGGATGTCAGTGTTCCGGGCCTGGACCTCGCCCCTGCCACCCTGGACCTAGCGGGGGCCGAGATGGAGATGTTTCAGGAATTATCTCGCGAGACCATCTTGAAGAAGATACTGAAGCCGGTCGAGAAGAACTACCAGTACATCTTCATTGACGGCCCTCCCTCGCTTGGCCTGCTCACGCTGAATATCTTGACGGCGGCGGATGCCGTCCTGATCCCGATTCAGTGCGAATACTACGCCCTGGAAGGCATCTCACAATTGATGAACATCGTTGAGCGGGTCCAGCACCATCTGAACCCGAAGCTCGCTATCGGAATGGTCGTCCTGACCATGCACGATGAGCGGATCAACCTGTCGCGGCAGGTGGTGGCCGAGGTGCGTGAGTTCTTCGGGGACCTAGTTGCTAAGACCATCGTTCCGCGCAACGTGCGTCTGAGCGAGGCGCCCTCGTTCGGCCAGCCCATCGCATTATATGACCCGAAATCTAAAGGCGCGGTCGCGTATGCCGATCTCGCTCAGGAGGTGATTGCACTTGGAAAAGAATAAGACATTGGACAAGAGCCGATTAGGACGTGGGCTGTCCTCCTTGATTCCCCCCTCTGCCAAAGCGCCCGTGACAGAGCGCCCCACACGGCCCGAACCCAACTCCTCGCTGTCTGTGGAAGCGCCAGCTCCCCCACCCGCCCCGGCTTTTGCGGAAGGAGGCGTTCTGAATTTACCCATCGAAAAGATTGTCGCCAATGCCTACCAGCCGCGCACCGCCTTCGATGAGGCCGCCTTGCAGGAGCTGACTGAGTCGGTTTTGCTCCACGGCGTCTTGCAGCCGGTCATGGTCCGGCCACGCGGTGGCGGTCGGTATGAGCTGATCGCCGGGGAGCGCCGCTTCCGAGCTGCACAGGGGGCGGGCTTGACCCAGATCCCCGCTGTCATCCGCGAGATGACCGATGAGGAGTCGCTGACGGTCGCCCTGATCGAAAACATCCAGCGCGAGGACTTAAACGCAGTGGAGGCCGCGCGGGGCTATCGGCAGCTTCTGGACCAGTTTGGGCTGACCCAGGTAGAACTGGCGCGTCAGCTCGGCAAGTCGCCGTCTACCGTCGCCTACGCCCTCAGCCTGCTGCGCCTGCCGCCGGAGATGCAGGAGAGCATCGCGCGCGGCGAGATCAGCATGGACCACGGCAAGGCGCTCCTCTCCATTCCCTCCCCGGAACGCCGCGCGGTTCTCTTCGCAGAGATGATCGCGCAGGGCCTCAGCGTCGCCGCTTCCCGCCGGTGGGCTGCTGAGGAGGGGATGGCCCCTACCCGCTCCTCGAAAGCGACGCCGGAGCCGGCGGAAAGCGTGGACGCTGGCGAGGACATCCACCTGAAGGCCATCGAGGACCGTCTGCGGAGTGCGCTGGGGCTAAAAGTGACAATCCGCAACGGGCGCAACGGACATGGCGTGGTCACGGTGGACTTCTCGGACATGAACGAACTAGAGACGATCATAGATCGGATCGTCGGATAGCAAGCGAAGGCAAAATTGCGGCGCCGCAAGATTATATTTTTTGAGTCCTGTTTCCTTGCGACTAGCAGAGGCCCCAGCGCGGCATGACGCCGCGATCATGCATCGCCCCCGTTTATCTGTTCTGGCACTTCAACGCAAGCTGTTTCAGTCTTGCTTGCCCATCCTGCTCTTTCAGTCGGCGCTTGCGGTTATATGCGACGGTATTCGCATGTTCGGCATTCCCTGCTCGTGCCCTTTCTGTTCCAGCATATGTTCTCGGGGGTATACTCATGCCCATGGGGGCAATACTTTTTGTCCTTGTTACCGAAAGTCGCGCTGTCCACATGATCTGACTGGTTTGTTATTTCCAAGTGCAGAGGGTTCACACAGCCTTTAATTCCACACAAATGATGCAGGAATTGATCCGGTGTCAATATCACGCCGTAAAGCATTTCATAGGCGACACGATGGGCACGTCTGGTCTTACCATTTACGACGAATGAGGCGTACCCTCCCCTGCAACGGTTGCGTATCCAGAGCCAGCACCCATCCCATGGAACGTAGCTATGGAACGTAGCTGAGGGAAAACCTTTCTTTGTCATCATCACTCATGTTATCCATGCGTGTACTATACTACAGATGCTTGCGATACATACCCTGAGCTTCGTGTTAGAAAGAACACATCCATGAACGCCGAAATCGTTTCTGTCGGGACAGAACTCCTGCTGGGGCAGACCGTGGACACGGACGCCGTGTTCCTCGCACAGATGCTGTCCCGGCTGGGAGTCAACATCCACCACCGCTCCACCGTCGGGGACAACGCCGACCGCATGAAGGACACCCTGCGCCTCGCCTTCTCGCGCGCCGATCTGGTCATCACCGTCGGCGGGCTTGGGCCGACCCAGGACGACCTGACGAAAGAGATGGTCGCCGACGTGCTGGATGACACTTTTGTAGACGACGACGCGCATGTGCAGTGGCTACGCGACCGGATGAGCCTGCGCGGGTGGCAGAACCTGCCACCGTCTTTCTGGAAACAGGCGAAGGTGCCCTCCCACGGGCGCGGCATCCCGAACCCCAACGGGACCGCTTTGGGCGCATTGTTCGAGAAAGACGGCAAGATCGCCATCTGCCTGCCCGGCCCGCCCAACGAGCTGATCCCCATGGCCGAGGCCAGCGTCGAACCATATTTGCAGGAGAAGACCTCGGGGCAGCGGACCGTTCTCCAATCGCGCATCCTGCGGATCGTCGGCATGGGCGAGTCGCTGGTCGAGGAGCGGGCCGGGGACCTGATGACGACGGACAATCCTACTGTTGCTCCCTACGCCAAGACCGGCGAGGTGCATCTGCGGATCACCGCTCGTGCCGGGACGACCGAGGAGGCGTCGGCCCTCATCGCGCCGCGCGAGGCGGCCCTGCGCGAGCGCCTGGGCGATGTCGTGTATGGCATTGACGGGGAGAAGCTGGAAAGCGTCGTCGTCGGGCTGCTGGCCCTGATGGGCCGCTCGATCGCCCTGGCCGAGTCCTGCACCGGCGGCCTGATCGCCAAGCGGATGACCGACGTGCCGGATGCCTCGCGCGTCTTCGGGCTGGGGCTGGTGACGTACTCCAACGAGGCCAAGACGCAGTTTTTAGGCGTCCCCGCCGAGATGATCGAGCGCGTCGGGGCCGTCAGTGCGGAAACGGCGTGGGCGATGGCGGTTGGCGCACGGGCGGCGGGGAAGGCAGATATGGGCCTTAGCGTGACCGGCATCGCCGGGCCGGGTGGGGGATCGGACGCCAAGCCGGTCGGAACCGTCCACATCGGGCTGGCCTGGGACGGCGGCGCCCTGTCCGAGCACCACCACCTGCTCGGCAGCCGCGCCGACATCGCCTACCGCGCCTCGCAGAACGCGCTGGCCCTCGTCCGCCGCTTCCTGCTGAACCCGGAGGCGGTGCAGACAGGGGCAGGAGACGGCTATGAATCACTTCTTCGCCATTGATCTCTCGCCGCAGACCAAGGAAGAACTGGCAAGGTTTGTCGATTCTTGGAAGCCTTCTCTGGCACCCAGCCTTGTCGTGCGTTGGGCAGAGCCAGACGATTACCACCTGACGCTGAACTTTCTCGGCAACTTGTCGCGGACTGTACAGTCGCGCTTGGTGAAAGCAGTTGCTCACGTTCCAGAGCAGTTTGATCCATTCGTGATTCATGTCTCTTTCACCGGAGCGTTTGACAGCGCCCGAGCGCCGCGTATCCTCTGGGCAGGCCTGAACGAAAAGCGCGAAACGACGCGCCTCTCGAAGAGCATTGATCACGCTCTTGCCGAACATGGGTTCGCTATAGAGCCGCACTCCTACATTCCACACATAACGCTAGGCCGGTGCCACGCTAGACGGAAGGGTGATGAGCCACCACCGATCAAAGTCGGCCAGCCGATCAACGTGGCATTGCCGGTTGCAGGGTTCTCACTGGTGCAAACCCTACAGCCGGAGCAGCGCGCAAACGGCGCGAAAGCAAGGTACAATATCGTACACACGTTCCCCTTGGGGAACAGACCCCCTAGCCCCCAATAATGGGGGAACCGGAAAAGACAGGTCATTCCTACTCCCCCATTATTGGGGGCTGGGGGGCCTCTAAGGAGAAACCATTGGACAAAGACAAAGCACTCGAAATGGCGCTGACGCAGCTCGAAAAGCAGTTCGGGAAGGGCAGCGTCATGCGCCTGGGCGAGTCGCCGCGCATGACCGTCGAGGCTATCTCGACCGGCTCGCTGGCCCTGGACCTCGCGCTGGGGGTGGGGGGCGTGCCGCGCGGGCGCATCACCGAGATACACGGAGCCGAGTCGTCCGGCAAGACCACCATCGCCTACCACATCGTCGCCGAAGCGCAGCGCCTGGGCGGCGTGGCGGCCTTCGTGGACGCCGAACACTCCGTAGACCCTGAATATGCCCGCAACCTGGGCGTGGACATCAACAAGCTGCTCATCTCCCAGCCCTCCACGGGCGAGGAGGCGCTGGAGATCATGGACGCCCTGGTCCGGTCAGGCGCCATTGACGTGGTCGTGCTCGACTCGGTGGCCGCATTGGTCCCTAAGGCCGAGATCGAGGGCGAAATGGGCGACAGCCACATGGGCCTCCAGGCACGCCTCATGTCCCAGGCCATGCGGAAATTGAACGGTTCCATCTCCAAGACCAACACGGCGGCGATTTTCATCAACCAGATTCGCGAAAAGATCGGCGTCATGTTCGGCAACCCCGAAACCACGCCCGGCGGACGCGCCTTGAAGTTCTACGCCTCGGTCATGCTGGACGTGCGCCGCATCGAGACGCTCAAACAGGGCACGGACATGGTGGGCAACCGGGTCAAGGTCAAGGTCGTCAAGAACAAGGTCGCCCCGCCCTTCCGTCAGGCCGAGTTCGACATCATGTTCGGCAAGGGCATCAGCCGCTCGGGGTCCATCATTGACATCGGCGTCGAGATGGAGCTGATCTCCAAGCGCGGCGCGTTCTTTGCCTACGGCGAGACCCGCATCGGCCAGGGCCGCGAGAACGCCAAGCAGTACCTCGAAGAGCACCCGGAGATGATGGACGAGATCGAGAAGATCATCCGGGGCGACGAAAAGGCAGCGGAAATCCTGACCGTCGGCGCGGCAGACGTGGCGGAGTAGGGGAGGGCGTAGATCATGTCCCGGCACTGAAAGTGCCGGGCTACTCTCCATGAAAGTCGCTCCACGACTCAGGATTAGCCGCCGCAGGTCTTTCCTTAGCGCCGGAAGCATTTTCACTCGCGAGTAGCCTGGCCTTTCAAGGCCGGGTTGGACTCAGGTAAGGGGTCTAATATGAGCGCAATCAAAACACCTGCGGAACTGACTGCCGAGGACCTACGGCGGGCAGCCCTGAACAGCAAAAGCAGGCGCTATGCCGCTACTATAAGTGTGACGGAATGGCATGTCTGACCACCGGAGCATTGATAGATTATCTCGCCGTAAGTTCACCTTCCATTTTGGAGGTGGCGGGCTACACCGAGGCAGAGGGCTTTGCTCTCTTTATGATCTCCGACAAGCTGACTGATGACGAAATCAGCCGAACGCCACTCATAGACGCCGCACAGCAGCCGGCTCTGCCGCTGGAGTAACCCTTATGTCAGCATTGCCCAAGCCGCGCTACACACCGGAGCAGTATTTAGAAATGGACCGCAAGGCGGATCACCGGAGTGAATACGTTTCCGGCGAAATCTTGGCGATGGCCGGAGCGAGCCGGGAACACAACCGGATCACGATTAACATTGGCTCCGCCCTAATCACTCAGACTCATGGCGGTTCGTGTGAGCCGTTCACTACCGATCTGCGCGTCAAGGGCCGCACCACCGGCGCTTTTCTCTTCCCGGATGTCGTAGTTGGGTGCAGCACGCTCGAATTTGAAGACGCTTCGCTGGACATCCTGCTGAACCCAGTCGTCCTCATGGAAGTGCTGTCGCCGACGACCGAAAGTAACGACCGGGGCTGGAAGTTCGCGCACTACCGGCAACTGGCGACGCTGGCGGATTATGTGATGCTCTCGCAGTACCAACCGTTCGTGGAGCACTATGCGCGCAATTCGGACGATAAGTGGGTGCTGACAGAGCTGCGCGGCCTGGAAGCAATCCTGCGCTTGCCGTCAATCGGGTGTGAACTGCCGCTGGCCGAAGTCTACGAGCGAGTCGAGTTCGCGCTGGACCCGGCGATGCCCGCGCTGGAGATGAGCGGCGATGCTTAAGGAAAATTCGAAGATCACCGCCCTGGAGCCTCAGCGCCGCCCTGGCCGGCTGAACATTTTTGTGGACGGCCAGTTCATCATCGGGGTGGGGGAGACGGTGGCCGCCGACCTGGGCCTGCGCGTGGGGCGTGAGATCACTCCTGATAAACTGCGCGAGGTCGCGGGGGCCGAGGAAGTGCATAAGGCCACCGAAGCTGCCCTGGTTCTGCTGGAAGTCCGGGCGCGGGCGCGGCGGGAGATTGAAACGCGGCTGGCGCAAAAAGGGTATGATGAAGAAGTCATCACGCGAGTGATGGAGAAGCTGACGCGGCTGGAACTGCTCGACGACGCGCAGTTCGCGGCTCAGTGGGTCGAAGCCAAGACGCGCGTGGGCGGCAGCCGGCCCATTGGAAAGAGGCGGCTGTCGTCGGAGCTGTTCGGCAAGGGCGTCGCCAAAGAGCAGATTGCCGAGGCCGTCGAGAAGGTCACAAACGAGGACGAACTTGTCCTGGCCCGCGCAGCGGCGGGCAAAAAAGTGCGCGTCGTCCCGACCGACCGAGATGCCTTGCAGGCCGAGCGGCGTAAGCTGATGGGCTTCTTGCAGCGGCGCGGGTTCGGCTGGGAGACTGTCAAACAGGTCACGCGGGAGGCGCTCCCGGCGCCGGGCGAGGAAGCCGAAGAAGAGTGGGACGGCGACTGATGGCTCAACAGCATGGCGGAGTATGACGGCTTTAGCCAGTACCGAAAAGCAGCGGCGCGGCGGTTGCGAGACGCAGAAGAGCTGCTTCAGCCTCCCAGTCTCGCCTTGGAAGAACAGGGGGCGGAGACACGGCACCTGCGCGGCGCTGTTTACTTGGCCGGGTACGCAGTCGAATGCATCCTGAAGGCATACATCATCTCGCAGACCACATCCGCAATGTCGCTCGCGGATGCCGTTGAGGAGCGGCGGCGGGCCTTTGCATCAAATGGAAATCCACCTGGCGCTATGACCCGAAGCCGCCCACGGCAACGTTCGCTTCCGAGATGATCGTCGCTGTGAGACACATCTATCGCTGGGTAGAACGACAGATCTAGGTTGAGGAGAGGCTGATGAGGACACAATTACAGGAATTCGATTACGAGGCCCTTGCCCCCAGAGTCAAGGCTGCCCTGCGGCGAGCCTTCCCGGAAAACTCCACCATCGTGACCAGTCCGGGATACCGGGGGCGAATCCACGCGAAAGTCGTCTCCGAGCAGTTCAACGGTATCACCGAGCGCGAGAAACAGGCGATCATCTGGGACGCCCTCCGGGACGAACTCCATGAAGAAGCACAGGGCGTGTCCCTCGCCCTGGCCTACGGCACGGATGAGTTGTAGCTTTTCTTTTGCAAAACTGTGCAGGAAAGGCCGTTTGTGCTGTAGAATAGAATGACTCTAGTTCGCCAGTGACTTGACGGAAAACGTAACACAAGACATTATCGCCTGCCATCAAGGTTGAAATTCATTTATCGCAGATTACTTGTCTTAGAGAACGAAGCCCCGTCCGCTCAACCTCAAAACAAAATACACATTTGGGGGTGAGGGAACGATGACGATTACTGCTTGGGCGCTCCTCGCGGCCCTGGTCCTGCTCGGGGCTGCGCTGGGGGGGATGCTGCTCTTTTATCTTAAGCCGCAGCGCGAGATTTTGCTGAAACAAACGGCAAGTCTGGACGGTGAGCGGGAACAACTGAAGGCACAGGCCGAAACGCGCCAAAAGGAACTGCTGATTGAGGCCCGCGAGGAGGCCCTGCGCCTCCGCAACGAAATCGAACAGGAACACAAAGACAAACGCGCCGAATTGCAACGGTTAGAGCGAAAACTGGCACAAAAAGAGGAAACGCTGGAAGAGAAACTTTCCAGCTTGGAGGGGCTGCGTGAGGCCCTGGCCGTCCAGGAGCGCGCCACCCAGCGGCACTTGCAGGAGGCTTGGGACGCCAAAGAAAAACAGAAGGCCGAAGTGGAGCGGGTCGCCGGCCTGAGCGCCGAGGATGCCCGCGCCCTGTTGATGAAGAACGTCGAAGACCAGGCCCGCCACGACATGGCCCGGCTCGTCATGCAGATCGAGGCCGAGGCCCGCGCCGAGGGCGAGAAGCGCGCCCGCAGCATCGTTTCGACCGCCATCCAGCGCATCGCCGCCGACCACGTCTCGGAAACGACCGTCTCCGTCGTCCTGCTGCCCTCCGACGACGTCAAGGGCCGCATCATTGGTCGCGAAGGGCGCAACATCCGTGCCTTTGAGACGCTGACGGGCGTAGACGTCATCATTGACGAGACGCCCGAAGCCGTCGTTCTGTCGTCGTTCGACCCCGTCCGGCGCGAGGTAGCGCGGCTGGCCCTGACCGCTTTGATCATGGATGGCCGCATCCATCCGGGGCGAATCGAGGAGACAGTCGCCAAGGCGCAGGAGGAGGTCGAGCAGTCACTCCGGCAGGCCGGTGAGCGCGCAGTCATGGAGTCGGGTGTCACGGGCCTGCACCCCGAGATCGTCAAACTGCTGGGCCGGATGCGCTACCGGACCTCTTATGGGCAGAACCTACTGGACCATTCCATCGAGGTCTGTCACATCGGGTCAAGTATTGCTGCCGAGTTGGGCGCGAACGTAGTCGTCGCCAAACGGGCGTCGCTGCTGCACGATTTAGGCAAAGTGGTCCCGGATTCGGATATGCCGCACGCGCTGCTCTCGCAGGAGCTGATGCTGCGGTGGGGCGAGAGCCAGGCCGCCGCCCACGCCGCCGGGGCGCACCACGAGGAGATTCCGATGGAGACCGTCGAGGACGTCATCGTCCAGCTTGCCGACGCCATCTCCGCCGCCCGGCCCGGCGCGCGCCGCGAGATGCTGGAAAGCTACGTCAAGCGTTTGCAAAAGCTGGAAGCGCTGGCCGACTCGTTCCCCGGCGTCGAGAAGACCTACGCTGTGCAGGCAGGCCGCGAGATCCGCCTGATGGTGCGTCCTGAAATCGTGGACGATATCGCGGCGCACAAGCTGGCGCACGATGCCGCGAAAAAGATTGAAGAGGAGATGGACTATCCGGGTCAGATCAAGGTGACGGTTATCCGCGAAACGCGCGCCATCAACTATGCGAAGTAGAGTGGAAACCGCCCAGGGACATTAGAAAAGAGCGGTTAAACACCGTGCGAATATTGATGCTCGGCGACATTGTCGGGAAAAGCGGCAGAGATGCCGTTCAGACGATGCTGCCGACCCTGCATGACCTGTACTCACCGCACTTCGTCATCGTCAACGGCGAGAACGCGGCCGCAGGACACGGGATTACGCCGGACATTGCCCGCCGCCTCCTCGAATCGGGCGTGGACGTCATCACGCTTGGCAACCACACCTGGAGCAAGCGGGACATTGTGGATTACCTGGACCGGGAACCGCGCCTGCTGCGCCCGGCCAACTATCCGGCGGGGACGGCAGGCAAGGGCTACGGCATCTTCGTCTGCCGGGGCAGCATGTGCCGTGTTGGCGTCGCCAACCTGCTGGGCCGGTCCTTTATGGAGCCGCTCGACGACCCGTTCCGGCTGGCCGATACCATTCTCGAGGCGTTCCGGGGCCAGACGCCGATCTCGTTCTTCGACTTCCATGCCGAGGCGACGTCCGAGAAGAACGCCTTCGGCGTCTACCTTGATGGTCGGGCCAGTGTTGTGGTCGGCACGCATACGCACGTGCAGACGGCCGACGAGCGTCTGCTGCCGCGTGGCACGGCTTACATCACGGACGTCGGTATGGTCGGGCCACAGCACTCGATCCTGGGCATGAACGCCCATGAAAGCGTTCAAAAGTTCGTCACGCAGATCCCGCACCGCTTCGAGGTCGCCCCCGGCCCCGTTGTCCTGTGCGGCATCGTCGCCGATGTGGACGCAAAAACCGGACGTGCCTCGCACATCGAGCGTGTCCATATCCGCGATATTCATTGACACCTTACACAACAGGGTAGCACCATGACAAAAACAATATCAACCCTTCTGCTCCTCGCTCTGGCTGGGAGCACAGTTCTGGCCGGGAGCACTGTTTTGGCTGCGCCGAGAAGACCGGCGGCGTCAAAAAAGCACGCCCCTGCTGGGAAGGCACACACGCATCCCATGCCGGCGACGCCGGTTGTTCCCGTCGCGCGGGACACGCCAGCGGCGCCGGCCGGCCCTGCGACATCGGCTGCGTCCGAAGTCACGCTATATGACGGCAAGGCCGCCGGCCCAGCCACACTCAGCGTCGCCGACTGGGGCGGCGGCAGCGGGCAGGACAGCACCGAAACTTATCTGTTCGGCGGCCACTCCCTGAAAGTGACCATGCTGGATCTGTACCAGGGCGCGCGGATCACCTTCCCAACGCCGGTCTCCCTAGCCGGCGACAACCGCGTTTTTCAGATGACCCTTCGGCGCGGCGGGGCGACCCTACACTACGACCCGCGTACCACGAGCACTCAGCCGCCCGGCGAGGCTCCGAATGGCGCTCCCGGCCAGTTCCAGGGGAGAAACGGGCGGCGGCGCGGCGGCTCCCGCAATCGTGGCGGAGTAACCGAAACGGCGCTGATTCCCCCCGTCGCCAATCTGCGTCTGCACTTCACGTTCGCCGATGGCCGCCAGTCGGACATCCTGCGTCCGGTCCCGGATGCCTCCGACGCCGTAGCCGGCGAGGGGTGGTACAGCGTCAACGTCCCCGTTTCGGCCCTCAAACTCGGTGGCGGAGCCACCCCGCTCCTGAAAAGCGTTGCGGTCGGCGGCGACCATTACGGCGTCTTTTTCGTCGGACGCATCAAACTGGGGACGGATGTGTCCACGCTTGCAATCACCATTGATGGCCCGGACTCCGTCCTGCCCGGTCAGCCCGTCACGCTGACCGCCAAAGGCGGCAGCGGGTTTAGCGCACTCAAGTACGCTTGGGACCTGGATGCAGGCAACGGCGCCCCGGACCAGCCGACCGGCGAGGTAGCCACTGCCCGGTACTTTGAAGGCGGCCAGGATCACACCGTCACCGTCACCGTCACCGACCTGGATGGATTAAAGACGCCGGTGACGGTGACAAAGGCGATACACGTTAAAGAGCAGGGCAACGGACCGGGCTTTCCTGGCAACGGTCCGGGCTTCCCGCCCGGCAACGGGCCAGGTTTCCCGCCCGGCAATAAGCCGGGCACTTCTCCGCCCGGCACACCGGGTGGGGGCGCCGGCGCAGAATGAAATCTGATTGGCTTGGAGGACGTAAAAATAGCGACCCTTGCTGTGCCGCCCATGAACGAAGCCCCAAACGGCGTCCCGCTGCCGCGCCGGCGGGGTCCGCTCCTGGCACTCCTGGTTTCGCTCCGCCCAAAGCAGTGGACCAAGAACCTGCTGCTGTTCGCGGGCCTGCTGTTCACCCTGGATCAGCACCACAGTGCCCGGCAGTTCCAGCACGCCGCCCTGGGCTTCGTTCTCTTTTCTCTGCTGTCCAGCGTCGTCTACCTGATCAACGATCTGGCGGACCGCGAGAGTGACCGTCGGCATCCTAAGAAATGCCGGCGGCCCATCGCCTCCGGCGAGCTGTCCCCCCCCCTTGCCATCGCCGCCGCCGTTGTCTTGGCTGTCATTGGATTGGCAGGCGCCTTTGCGCTGGGCCTCCGCTTTGGCGGAATCGCCCTGCTTTACTTTTCTCTGACCTTCGCCTATTCTTTCCGGCTGAAGCACGTCGTTTTGCTGGACGTGCTCGTATTGGCGGCGGGCTTCGTGTTCCGTGCCGTCGCCGGCGCGTTCGTCATTCACGTCAGCATTTCCAGTTGGCTCATTCTCTGTACGCTCATGCTGGCCCTGTTCCTCGGCCTGGTCAAGCGCCGCGCCGAACTGCTTTCCACCCAGGAGGCGGGTACGACAGGAACCCGCCGGATTCTGGAAGAATACTCCGCCGCCATGCTGGACCAGATGATCGTCATCGCCGCGTCCGCCTGCCTGATGTCCTATGCATTATACACGGTCAACTCGCCTGCGGCCCAAAGCCATCATTACCTAATGGCGACGATCCCCTTCGTCATCTACGGCCTTTTCCGCTACCTGTACCTGATGCACCGGCACTCCCTGGGCGAGTCGCCCGACGCCGTGCTGCTGGAAGACCGGCCCATGCTGATCAACATCCTCCTTTGGGGTCTGACCACCGCTCTCATCGTCACCAATGTCGCGGGGAACTTCATCGCCCTGTTTCCACACTAGCAGGGGCAGATAAGACGAGCGGGGCAGATAAGCGTTTGCCGTCGCTTCCCGCCGGGTACACTGCAAGCAGACTTTTAAAGGATTTCGCTGCCAGGGAGGGCAGGGGAGCAAACAATGGCTGACGAACTGGAGAAAGAGACTCTGCGGACCCAGCGCGATGTGGCGCGGGACGTGGCGGGCCAAGCCGCTGCGGAGAGCACGGTGCATCGGGTCGAGCGGGACATCGCCCTGGATGTGGCGGAAGGAACAGCCACGGAGCGTGACGTTGCCCTTGCCCAGCGTAACCGGCTGGCGGCTGAACACAACGTCCTCGCCGGCCAGCGCGACGCCGCCTTCCAGCATGCCGCCGTCGAAAAGGCCGAGGCGCAGACCAGCACGACCGCCTTTTATGTGCTGCTTGGCGCGGCCGTCCTGGCGCTGATTGTGATTGCCGTCGTTTACCTCAACCGGCCCAACCCGGAGCCGGCCGCCGTCGTCGTGCCGGCGCGCACGACCGTGAACGCGCCGCCCCCCGCCCCCGTCGGCCCGCCGGCCGTGCTGACACCTGCCCCGGCTCCCGCCTCGCCGCCCGTGGCCGTTTCCGCGCCGCCCGTCGTGGTCGTGACGCCGCCTGCCGCTCCCGCCGCCCCGGCTGCGCCTGCGGCCCCCGCCGCTCCCGCCCGCAGTGACAGTGGCGGCAGCAGCAATGGTGACCGCAGCAGCGGCAGCAGTGCGCCGGGGACTACCTCAAACGGCACGGATACGACATCCACGGACAGCACCGGCTCCGACACGACGACCACCACGACGACCACGCCTGGGGGCGGGCAGTAGAACGACCCTACGCCAGCCGCGCCACCTGTGCGTCCCATGTTCCCGCGATTTGGACGCCATATTCTCGGACGCCGCCTGTGGCCTTTGGGCCGGAGAGGTAAGGGTGTGCCCCGCCTTCCAGCCCTTGCGCCTCGCCGGCCACGGACTCATTGAGGAAGTGCAGCGCCATTCCCGCGCGCTCCCGATCTGTGGTGTTTGCTCCCGTCGCATGGGCGACGCCATAAGCAAAAAACAGCGCGCCGCCTGCTGGAAGCTCCACCAGGACGGCCTGCTCTTCCGGCGGGTAGCAGCGGATGTGGTGGTCGCTGTCTCCATCTCGCGCGTGTTCATACTGCGTGCGGAACGAGCCGGGGATGACCCGCATAGTGCCGTTTGCCGCTGTCGCTTCGTGGACCGCCGTCCAGAGCGCCGCCCCTTTCAGGGGGTCGGAAATCTGGAAATAAGCATTGTCTTGATGCCAGTTCGTCCCCGCCCCGTGCCTTGCGGGCTTCAGAAATATCTGGTCCAGGTGCAGCAGGACCGGGTCGCCGATGAGCTGGCTGACGGCTTCGGCCACTTTGGGCGCGAACGGCATGGCCCGGAAAAACTCGCTCTTCGGATAGATCGGGCAGATCTGTAAGTTGGCTTTCGACTGCGAATGTGTCCTGCCGTCCCCCTCCGTCGCCACGTTCCGCAGCAGCCCTTCCCGCTTCAAGCGCTCCGTCTCCGCCTGCATCGCCGCCGCCTCGCGCGCCGTCCAAAATTCCGGCACGGCGATATATCCCTGCTCCCGAAACTGCGCGACCTGCGCCTCACTAAAGACCATCGAACTCTTCTCCTCTCGCTCGTTATGACGCCTTGACTGCGCCCAGTATACAGCAAATCCTCCCCCGTGGCAACGTCGCGCCTCCTGCCCCCGCCGACGCGCAACGCGCCAAAACAAGGTACAATGACTTCCAAAAGACCGTCGAGCAGCAAAGCGATGCCCCTGGTGATGAACCTGTCGCCGGAAACGGATGGCTCGGCTGCACGAGAGGGCCTTTCTGAACGAGCAGACGTCGAAAGAGCATGATTTAGCGTTCTGGACAGGTATTCCGGCGGGCTGATTGTATCCGTCAGCCTTTGCACAGAAACTCACTCTCAAATATCCACAATGGAGTAACCTAGTTGAAAGTTGGCCTCATCGGCTTGCCGCAGTCCGGCAAGACCACTCTGTTCAATGCCCTCACGCGCGGCGATTCCAGCCCCGCCGGAGGCGGCTCGTCCGCCCTGGTCAGTGTTGTTCCTGTCCCGGACCCCCGCTACGACTTTGCCGTCGCTCTCTTTCACCCAAAGAAGCGGACGCAGGCGACCATCGAATTCACCGACGGCGCGGCCCAGCTTTCGGGCGAGGGCGGCAAAACGGCGCAGAAGTTCGGCGCGGACTTCTTCGTCGGCATCCGATCCGTGGACGCTCTCGTCCTGGTCGTCCGCGCGTTCGAGACGCCCTCGCTCCCTCCCCCGCCTGGTGGCCTGAACCCGCTCAAGGAGTACCAGTCCATCACCGAGGAGCTGCTGCTGGGCGACCTGTCCGTTATCGAGACCCGCCTGGAACGAATCGAAAAGCAGCTCAAGACCCGCAAGCAGGGCGTCCCCAGCCCCGAAGTCGCCGAGCGCGAGACTCTGCTCAAGATCAAAGCCGCCCTCGACGATTTCAAGCCCGTCTCCAGCCTCGACCTGGAGGAAGACGAGCGCCGCATGGTCAGGAACTTCGACTTCCTGACCGGCAAGCCGCTCATCGCCGTCGCCAATCTGGGCGAAGGCGACATTGCGGACGCCGACACGCTCGCGCTGCTCCAGCCCCTCCGTGAGCAGTGTATGCATGAGGGCGTCGCCCTGATCCCCCTGTGCGCCGCCGCCGAGGAGGAGGTTGCCATGCTCGATGAGGCTGACCAGCGCGAGTTCTTGGATGCCCTGGGCATCCAGGAACCTGCCCGTGACCGCCTGATCCGGGCGGCCTACCAGGCCCTGGGCGTCCAGTCGTTCTTCACGGTCGGCGAGGACGAGGTCCGCGCCTGGACCGTCCCCGCCGGTGCATCCGCCCTGACGGCGGCGGGCCGCATCCACTCGGACCTGGCGCGCGGCTTCATCCGGGCTGAGGTCTTGGCCTTCGACGACCTGATTGCGGCGGGGACTTGGGAAGCGGCCAAAGCCGCCGGCAAGCCGCGCCTGGAAGGCAAAGACTATCCCGTCAAAGACGGCGACATTTTGAACATTCGGTTCAAGGTGTAGGATGTTGGGAACCGGCACTGGAAGTGCCGGCCTACTCCGATGAAAGTCGCTCCGCGACTGAAGAAATGGTATCCGCCTGCCCTGCTGTGCTCTTGTCCTGAGTCGCGGAGCGACTTCCACGGGAGTAGACGGGCACTTCCAGTGCCGGTTCCTAACACAGCGGTTTTTTCTGTTGATCACTCGAAGGGTTATTTTATGAACAAATCTGAGTTTTATGCTGTTGCCTATAAATCCGGCTCAAAGCCGAACAGTCCCTACGCCGGGACAGTGCGGCCCGTGATCGTTGAGTCGGCGGACCGGGTCGAGGAAGCAAACCCCGACGACTTCCCCAACAGCGGCGACATTTTCGTCATCGGCGGCTATGATACGTCCCTGAAACGGTTTTCCGAGAGCGACCTGTTCCGCATCCCCTACCGGGTGAACACGCAGATGGGGCAGGATACGGGCCACCGCTACTATTGCGGCTATGTCGCCCATGCCGATGATGCCGAAGCATTGGAACGGTATGAGTATCTGCATCTCGTGGATAATGATTTTGATGTGGATAATCGCACGTTGAGTCTGCCCTACAAGCCGGAGCGTCTGATTGTCCTGCGATCCCACACGGACGGCAGCCTCTACGGGCCGTTCGACTATGACACGCCGCTGCTTTCGGAGAGCGATGCGTATGACATCTTCCTGAAGCCCTACAGCGGGCTGGCGCGCTCCGGCATCCCCGATTATCATGTGCTCCGCTTCCCCGCGTCTGACTTCGGCGCCATCGAGTTCGGCCACCAGACGCTGCTTTTGGGGGAAGTCAAAGACATCTTGGAATGCGAGTATCAGCCGGTTGACTACATCCCGGAAGAGCAATTACTCAAGATAGGCAACACGCTTCTTCAGGAAGACAAGAAGCTCGGCAAGCAGCAGTTGCTCTCGTTTCGCACCGCCCTGGCGGAGTTCACCGAGACGAACAGCCAGTTTGATGGGGGGAGACGCGAACGGCTGCTTAAACTTGTGGATCGTCTCGATTACTGGACCTCGCAAAGCTCCGGGCTGATCAACGACTTCCTTAAAACGACCGAAGGGCAGGCGAAGGTTCAGCAGCACATCCAGGACAACGAGGCAGATTTCCTGGGCATGGCAGAGAGAATCGCCCAGAAGGAACTGAAGGAGCCTCGGCAGCGCCTGGAAGGCGAGATCGCGCGGCTGGGGGAAGAACAGCGCCGGCTCGAAGACAGCGTCCGCGAACTGGAAGTCCAGGCCCAAAAGACGCAGGAAGAGCTTCGGAAAAAGCAGGAAGCCGAGCTGACCGAGGCCATCTCCGGGCTGCAAGCGGAACTGGGCCGGCAGAATGACCTGCTTCGGAGCAAAGAAGGGGACCTCCAGCGTGTCCTGGCCTCGCTGGAGGTCGCCGCCGCCATCAAAGACTTGAAGACGGAACAAGACCGCTGGGCGCAGGCCAATGAGAAGCAGAAAGAGGACAACCGGCGGCTGACCGCCGTCCGGGAAAAACTGGTCGAGGAGATCAAGGCGGGTGATGAATCGCGCCGCGAGAACCTGCTCCGGGTCGCCGTGGAGAACAAGCCGTATCTGGATCTGCTGAACGGCATCGCCCCCGTCTTTGAGGAAAGCGCGCCGCCTGCGCCCCGCGCGGTCCGGCGGCGGGAAAACCGGCCCGGCGCGGTCGAGTTGATCGAGGACGTGCGCTGCAAGCTGAAAGCGCGCTACGGCCGCTCCTGCCGCTTCGAAGATGTCGCCAACTTCCTGGTCTGCGTGGACCAGAATTTCCTCGTCGTGCTGGCCGGCCTGCCCGGCGTCGGCAAGACCTCACTCGTCACCAGCCTAGCCGCCGTGCTGGGCGTCAGCGCCCAAGACCGCTTCCTTCTGATCCCCACGGCGCGCGGCTTTACCTCCCAGCGCGACGTGGTCGGCTTCTATAATCCCCTTTCCCAGAAATTCCAGCCCGCCGCAACCGGGATGTACGAGGTTCTGCGCGAGAATCAGGACCCCGCACAGGCCGCTTTCCCCTACTGGGTGCTCCTGGACGAAGCCAACCTCAGCCCGATGGAGCACTACTTTTCGTCCTTCCTCGGCATGTGTGATCCCGAAGTCCCCCGCGAAATCAAGACCGGCGAGCCGGGGCGTGCCGGTGTGCTGACCGTCCCGGACTCGATGCGCTTCCTCGCCACGATCAACTACGACAACACTACCGAGCCGCTTTCTCCGCGCATGATTGACCGTGTCCCCATCATCGGAATCCAGCCGCCCGACGAGATGGAGGCTGCTCCTGCTCCGCCTCCTTCCGCCGGGGAGCCTCTGCTGTCGTATCAGGACCTGCACGCCGTCTTGCAGTCCGCCCACGCCGAGGACGGGAGTGGCGACGCCAACGGTGGCGATCTCACCGATGAGGAGCAGCGCATCCTGGCGAAGATCAAGGAGGCTCTGGGCGGCAGCGACCCCAGCAAAGGCATTCCGACAATCATCAGCCCCCGCAAGACAAAGGCGATCCGGCAGTATTGCGCTTCCGCGAGGCGGCTGATGCGCGGGGCGGACGGCCAGGGGTTTGCGCTTACCGCGCTGGATTACGCCGTTTCGCAGCACATCCTGCCCCTCATCAACGGGTACGGCGAGAAGTACCGTCGGCGTCTGGAAGACCTCGCCGCCGCCGTGCGGCCCCTGGACCGCTCCCGCTCTCTGCTGGACTATATCCTGCGGGCCGGCGATGACGAGCAAAAGTTCTATCGCTACTTCAGCTAAGGGGCGTCATGTACGAAGCCATGACATTTGCACTGGTCCGGCGCGGCGGGCACCCGTGGGAGCCGCTGGACCTGACGGACGTACCGGACACGGACCCGCCTTCCGTGCGGCTCACCGAAGACGAACCCACCGAGTTCGTCCTGCGCTGCCCCGAGGACGTCCAGCCACGCCTGTCCATCCAGGACGTGGAACTAGACCGTCCCTACTGGCAGAAGATCGGCGACATGGTTGAGTACCGGTGGGAGCCGCACCCCAGTGGGCCGCCCTGGTTCCTTAACCACTTCGGCTACTGCATCCTGACAGTCGAGTTCCTATCCGGTTTGGATCAGAAGGAAACCATTTCTTATGCCGCTGTCGAGGTGTTCGCCCGCAAGCCCAACGCCGAGCGCGCGGAGCGAATCCTGGATTATCTCGAAAGCCGCATGGAAGATGTCAGCCGGTCCTGCTTCAACGCGGTACACTCGGATATTAACCAGACCGAGGGGGAAGTATCCCAAAGCGGCAACATCCCGGCTTCGGTCCTGCTCCAATCCATCGCCGACCATCTTCAGACCTTTACGGCCCTGTTGCCCCGGTTCCGTTACCGGAAGCGCTGCCGCCTGGCGCCGACGCCCAAACGGATCAAGGCAACGCAGGCCGCCAACCTGACCGAGCACTCCGTCCATTGGGCGCTCACACACCTTGACGCGCTGCTGCCGGTCAGCGCCCCCACGGCGGGCAGCATCGCCGTCGGCGGCCGGTTCTACGAGATGGATGAGATCGAGACCTACGCGCTGACCGAAGAAACGAACGTCTATGAAAATCAGGTCATCGCCGGGTATCTGGAAAGCGTCGCCGCGCGTCTGTCCGAGGTAGAGCGTTTTTGCTTCGGGCAACTGCAAGCGCTGGAAACCGAAGGCTTCCTGGCCCTGGTCCCGCCGGGCTACGGCAGCATCTTCGACATCAAGCGCAAGGTGGGTCGGAAGCGCTTTGGGAAACTGCTGGCGGAGTGTGTCGCCTTGCAGCGAGTCTGCGCCGAGCAATCGGCCTTCTGGCGCCTCCACCTGCCGGTCATGCGGACAGTCCGGGAGATGCCGGAGGTAACGCCCGGCTTCCTCGCCACCCCGCATTACCATCAGGCGTTCCGGCAGATCGTGGCGTGGCACGGGATGGGCCGGCTGAACCTCGCCGGAGAGCGATTCCTGTACGGCCTGCGGACTATTGACCGGCTGTACGAGTTCTACTGCCTGTTCCGGCTCGTCGAGACATTGCGCGAAGCCGGCTGGGAGCCGGTGGACCAGGAACTGCGTCTACCCGCGCCGCGAAGCCTGGAGAGCCTGGACTGGTACTCCCGGCCGGACAACGTTTACACGTTCTCACGCAGCGGGGAGCGGATCACTCTGTTTTACGAGCCGGAGATCGGGCGGACGCCGGACGGCCCGCTGGGACTCGTTCGGACGATGGAGGGGGGGGCGGGTTTCCTGCCCGACTTTGTCCTCAAGTTTGAGCCTGGCTCCGAGGGGGCGGGGGCTGGGCCGCCGTCGTACTTGATCCTGGACGCCAAGTACGTCTCGCCTTACCTGGCCCTCAACTTCGAGCTGACCAAGATCACGATGAAGTACCTGCACGGAATTGGCGCTCCCGATGGAGGCTGTTCCCCCGTTAAAGGCATCTTCGTTCTGCACCCGCAGAGCTTCCATGCCGCCGCGCCGGGGTCCACCTATCGTGCCTACCATGCGAAAAACTTCGACATCTTCTCCGAAACGCCCGCCGTCCCGATCCTATCCACCATCGAGCTGACTCCCCGCGCCGGGGATGAGCCGGATGCCATCGGCGACGCCACCCTGCGCCGCGTCTTGCGGCGTGTCCTAGAACTCCTGCGGAGCCATCAATCATGAACTTCTCTTTTACCCAGCTCACCGGCGACCGGCCCGGCGGGACGGCCTGGCTGCCAGCCCTCATCGGCATTCTGCTGTTCTCCCTGGTCAGTCTGCTGCTGACCGTCATCCTGCCCACGCATTCGACCCGTGCCGCCGTGATCTTGGACGTCGCCGCCACCCTCCTCGCCATCGTCATCGCGCCCTTCGTGATGCGAACCGTGGACCAAATGCAGCAGCGCGTCACGCGCCAGAACAACGAGCTGCGGTCCCTGCACGCCATTGACCGCGCCATCAGCGGGACGCTGGACCTCCAGACCATCCTGACGGTCGCCGTCAAGGAGGTCACGCTGTCCGTGGACGGCGAGTTCGGCGCGCTCTGGCTGCTGGCCGAAAATGGGGGATGGGCCAAGCCTGCCGCGTCCGCCTTCTACAACCTGACGCCGGGAATGCAGATCGCGCTGACGGAGCGGCTGGGGGCCGGCGCGTCCGACCTCGCCCGGCGAACCGGCGTCCTCCAGCGGCGGCACGGCCTGGACGAAACCTGGAAGACCGACCGCGCCGCTGCCGCCCTCAAGATGCGGAGCGAGATCGTTGTTCCGATCACCCAGGGCGAGACCGTCCTGGGGCTGGTCCAGGTCGGCAACCGGGGCGGCTCCCTGTCGCCGTTGTCTGGCTTCTCCGAGGAGGATGAAAAGCTGCTTGGCGACATCGGCGCGACCATTTCTGTCGCCGTCCAGCACGCCCAGCTTTACCAGAAGACCCTGCGCCGCGACGAGATCCTGCGCGGCCTGGTGGCCCGGACGGGCGACGCCATCGCGGCCTCCTCCGACGCGCCCCTGCTCATGCAGATTCTGGCCGACGACGCCGCCCGCCTCCTGGGCTGCCGCCGCGTGGCCGTCTATGCCTATGAGGAGGAAAGCCAGCAGTTCGTCCCGCTCGCCGCCCATGAGGAGGGGACCGAGCGCGACGAGACCGGCCGAGGACGCACCCTGCTCCAGTCCTTCCACGGCCAGACGCTGGCCCGCTCCGCCGAGGACCTGCCCGGCGCGCTGACATCGGGCCTGGTCGGCGGCGAGATTCCCGCCTCGTATGTCCAGAACGCCCCCACTGCCCTGGGACTTGACGTTAAAGACGCCCTGTTCCTCAACAGTCCCGGCTACGTGTTTATCCTGCGCTCCCGTGACCGGCGGGTCATCGGCCTGCTCTGCCTGCTGGACACTGCCCCGCACCTGCGTCAGCCGGACGCCGCCGGCTTCGCCCGCGCCCTCGCCGCCCAGGCGTCCGTCACCCTGGAAAATGTTCGCCTGTTCGCTGACCTGCGTGCCTCCTATGATCGTGAAAAGAAGATCGCTTTCACCTTGCAGAAGAGCCTGCTGCCGACCGTGCCGGACCAGCCTGTAGATGCCATCCAGTTCGCTCACAAGTACCAGGCCGCGTTGGATGAGTCCTACATCGGCGGCGACTTCTTCGACCTTTTTCCACTTGGCGAGCACACGCGCGGTGTGGTCATGGCCGACGTTTCCGGCAAGGGGCTGAAGGCTGCCGTGCAGACCGCCCTGCTCAAATATACCCTGCGTGGCTTCGCCCTGGAAAATCCCGACGCCCCCTCTCGCGTCCTGGCCCGTGTCAATGACGTCTTGTGCAGCCCGATGAGCAGCCACGATGGCTTCGTGACCCTCTTCTATGCCGTGCTGGACACCCGGACGGGCGAGATGGTCTACGCCAACGCCGGCCACGAGCCGCCCCTAGTCCGCGAGGCAGACGGCGGCGCTGTCCGCCCGTTCCCCATCTGCGACGGGCTGGCGCTGGGGGCCATGAGCGGCGTCGTCTATGAGGAATGCCATGAGGCCCTGGCGCCCGGCGACCTGCTCCTGCTCTACACCGACGGCCTGACCGAAGCCCGCGCCGACGACGGCTCCTTCCTCGGCCTGGACGGCCTGACCACCCTGCTGCCCCGCCCAGACGTTTCCGCCGCCGAATGCGTCCGCGCCGTCTATGAAGGCGTCTCCGCCTTCGCCGGCGATGTCCGCCGCGACGACGTCGCCATGCTCGTCCTGCGCCGCCTCCCGGACTAGCCGCCGGGGCCTTTCTGCGGGTGGCGGCATCTTGTGGAGTGCGCGGCATCTTGTGGAGTGCCGGGCGATCCACATCGGCAAGCAGAAAATGCGGATGATAGGGTACACTTAGGGAAGAGCATGGCCAGTACAAAACCGATCCTTTTGTATTCGACCAACACAATGTTGGCCTTTGACATCAATGAAGAGTATTATCGTCAGGAGCATTACGTTTGGTGTAATCCATATTTTGACGCTTCTTCTGTTCCCACCGGCACTCCTCTGGCACCATCTTCCACTCCCGCTGACATCTACTACGCATTGTCCAGAGAGGTTCAAGGCGCGGATAGGCATAATGTGATGATAGAGCGGAACCGAAACGGATTGAGATATGGAGCCGATGCCAAAGAAAAGGCGGGGGTCATAACTGCTGAACAAAAGCAGAAGATTATTGGCTTGATTGACAATGCGCCACTGAAGCTCTTCGAGCCGGTCTTGTATGTGATGCCTTTCGCCCTGATCGCCAAGCGGGTCAAGACGGTACCTGCGGAGGATCGCGCAAACCCTTTGCACGACGAATACATTATCGAGAACCTGCCCCGGAACTGCTTCGGCCTCATCAAGCTGCCGATGTGACAGTGTGCTTTGGAAGGAACAAGAACATGAGCAGATTTGACCCGCTGCGGTCTACAAGCGCGGAACGGTTGGTGAGCGGCGTTCTGACAAACACTACGACGACCAACGCAATTTCTAGTGCCTATTATGCGAACCGCCTTCTTGATTTCCGAAAGAGAATCACCGCGCCGAAGCAGAACTTGAGGATTCCCGGCGTCGCAAGCGAGCCTTCCGATATCGATGTAGACCTTGCCTGGGAACTAATTCAGGAAATAGAACAGGCGGAAAAGACCCGCCTTCAGGATTTGGATGAGGGGCAGGTGAGCAAGTACATCGTGGCGCTCTCCAAAGCTGTTGGACAGCGGACGCGCAGGGAATATAATATCAGCGCAAGGACCAAGCGGGAGTTAGTGAAGAAGGTCATGTCGCGTGTGATGACGCTTACTCCCAAAGATCATGATGTGTTAGGGAACACCGACAGTATTGCTGAATTCAAACATGGAACTATCGTTACGATCAAGCCAAAACAGGGCAAGAAAAGCTCCGCAAAACGTCGGGCCTGGATGGAAGGTCTTCCTGCGGGAAGACCAAAGAAGTCTCATAAAGAAGTCTCATCTGGCTACCCCGATCAAAACCAAACATGATGGCTAAAGTCGTCCATACGATTTTACAACCCGCCACATCAATGATGTCATCCTCGTCCTGCCGCCTGCCGGGTGAGTCGTGCCTGTAGCCTATGCCTTTAAAGTGGGCCAGACCATCCCGACAAATGATTTAGCTACGTCGGTAGTCACTCCGCCGCTTTCCTTGTAACTTGGCCCAAAATAGAGTATCATAGAGGCGTTTACGCGGCGACACGCGACAGCCGCCCGGACCTGAGCGATGATGAAGGCGACCCATTGCATCTGCCTAACTCGTTTTTTGCGAAAACGAACCCGATAATAATACCTAGTACTGATTTAGATGAAGGAGTCCCGTGTGGCATTGATCGAGAAAGAACTGACCCGTAATGATTCCGAAAACGAGTTCCTGATCCGGCGCGACGCGCCCCTGTCCGAATCCGACCCTGAAATCTACGGTGCCATCCAGAAAGAAGAAGGCCGGCAGAACGACAAGCTGGAACTCATCGCCTCTGAGAATGTCGTCTCGCGCGCCGTCCTGGAGGCCCAGGGGTCCGTCCTGACCAACAAGTACGCGGAAGGCTACCCCGGCAAGCGCTACTACGGCGGCTGTGAGTATGTAGACATTGTGGAAAGCCTCGCCATCGAGCGCGCCCAGCGGCTCTTCGGCGCGGACCACGTCAATGTCCAGCCCCATTCGGGCGCGTCCGCCAACATCGCCGTCTTCACGGCATTTTTGCAGCCCGGCGACACCATTCTGGGAATGCGGCTCGACCAGGGCGGCCACCTCACCCATGGCTCGCCCGTCAACTTCTCCGGCAAGTTCTACAACGCCCAGTTCTACGGGGTTGACAAGGAAACTGGCCGCATTGACTATGACGAGTGCGCCCGCATCGCCCGCGAAGTCAAACCGAAGATGATCACGTCGGGCGCGTCCGCCTACCCGCGCGAGATTGATTTCCCGCGCCTGCGCGCCATCGCCGACGAGGTGGGGGCGCTTCTGCTGGCTGACATCGCCCACATTGCGGGTCTGGTCGCGGCGGGGGAGCATCCCAGCCCCATCGGCCACGCCCATATCGTCACGACCACGACGCATAAGACCCTGCGCGGACCGCGCGGCGGCCTGATCATGTGCAACGAGGAATACGCTAAAGCTATTGATTCTGCCGTCTTCCCCGGCACCCAGGGCGGTCCGCTGATGCACGTCATCGCCGCCAAGGCCGTCGCGCTGGGCGAAGCGCTCTCGCCCGGCTTCCACGCCTACCAGCGGCAGATCAAGAAGAACGCCCGCGCGCTGGCGGCGGGTTTGATGGACCGAGGCTTTACGCTCTTTTCCGGCGGCACGGACAACCACCTGATGCTCGTGGACCTGCGCCCGCAGGGGCTGACGGGCCGGACGGCCCAGGTCGAGCTGGACAAGGTGAACCTGACCACCAACAAGAACGCTATCCCTTACGATACCGAGAAGCCCTGGGTAACGGGCGGCCTGCGGCTGGGCACCCCAGCCACGACCAGCCGGGGCCTGGGCGAACCCGAGATGGACGAGATCGCCGCCTGCATCGCCCAAACGCTCACCCACATCGGCAACGCAGCCACTTATGAAGAGGTCCGCCACAACGTCAAGTCCCTCTGCGACCGCTTCCCCGGCTGAACGGAGTCGGCCCAGGAGGGGAGGGGGCTTCAGGGATGAAGGTGCGCGACGTCATCAAACGGATCGAGGCCGACGGCTGGTACTACAGTTACACGAACGGCGATCACAAGAACTACAAACACGCGACCAAGCCCGGCAAAGTCACGGTTCCCGGTCATCCTTCGGATGAAGTCGCGCCGGGTACGCTGGGCAGCATCTGGCGCCAAGCCGGATTGAGGAAGCCGAGATGAATCCGCAGACCGAGTACCTTGTCATTCTGGAGCCGGCCGGACGCAACTGGAGCGCCTACGCCCCGGACGTGCTGGGCTGCATCTCGACAGGCCCAACGGAAGAGCAGACGCGCCGCAACTTCGCGGACGCGCTTCAAGGTCATCTGGACTGGATGCGCGAGGACAGCGACCCGATCCCGCCGCCCGCCGCTGAGACGGATACGGTCACCGTCGCGATTACGGGACAACCGCCGCGCCGCTACCTGACGATCCTTCAGCCCACGACAGTCGGCGGCTGGTCCGTCTCCGCCGCCGATGTGCCGGACCTCGTACTGGAGTTCTCGACGCGCGCCGGCGCCCTGCGCCTGCTCCAGACGGCCCTGCAAAGCCATCTGGAAGAACTGTCGGCGAATGGCGAGGCGCTTCCCGAACCTGCCTCGGAAGCCTCGGTCGTGGCCGTCCGCCTGGTCGATCTGTCCGTCGCCGCCTGAAGAGGACGCCGTAACACCATGCCCCAGTGGATCATGCCCGCGTGGAAACTGCCTTGGCTCGCCTTCGCCCTGGCGCTGGCTCTGAGCTACGCCCTGACGCCGCTCGTCAGCCGCTTGGCCGTGCGCTTCGGCGCGGTTGCGATCCCGCGCGAGCGGGACGTCCATTCCAAGCCGCTCCCGCGCTGGGGCGGGCTGGCGATGTTCGGCGGGTTCCTCCTGACGCTGGGTTTCATCTACCTTTACATCGTCACCCACCGGCACATCTTTCCCTGGACGCCGTCCGAATTGAACCACTTCGTCGGCGTCATCCTGGCAGCCACGCTGGTCGCCGTCGTTGGAACGCTGGACGACAAGTTCGAGGTCTCCGCCGCCTTTCAGTCGCTCGCCCTGATCACGGCGGGGATCGTGCTCGTGATGTTCGGCGTGCGGATTGAGGGCATCACTAATCCGTTCGCGTCCGCTCCGCTGCACCCGCCCCCACATGGTGCGAACCCAGCGAACTGGCTGGAATTCCCAGCCTGGTTTGCCGACTTCGCGACCGTTCTCTGGGTCTTCGGCGTCGCCAAGACCGTGGACTTCATTGACGGGTTGGACGGGCTGGCGGCGGGCGTCTGCGCCATCTGCGCCGGAACGCTGGCCCTGATGTCCGCGCAGGTGCATCAGTACGAGGTGACGATCATCGCCGCCACCCTGGTCGGCGTCTGCCTGGGCTTCCTGCGCTACAACAAGCACCCATCTTCGATCATCATGGGTACGGTCGGGGCGCAGTTTTTGGGCTTTACCCTGGCCGCCATCTCGATCATCGGCACCTTCAAGATCGCTGCCACGGTCTCGGTTGCCCTGCCGGTCTTGGTGCTGGGCGTCCCGATCTTCGATGGCATCCGCGTCGTCACGCAAAGGACCATCGCGCGGACTCCGGCCTACCTGCCGGACAAGACCTCGCACATCCATCATATTCTCTTGAAGAAGTACAACGGCTCCCAGCGCCGCGCCGTCTGGATGATCTACGCCCTGACCGCCTGCCTCTGCGCCGTCGCCTTCCTCCTGTTCCGCCTGTCGGGCCGCATCACCGCCGCCCCTATGGCCGGCCACGCGGGCGCGTCTCGCGCACTGTCCAGCCCCGCGCGGGTGGGGGGTTAACTCACCATCCGGTTGGGTTGCGCCACAAGGGCTTAGGAGGCGAAGATGAGGAATCGGTCTCAGCAAGTCAAACTCTGGGTGTTCAGTCTTTTGGCAGTTTGTGTATCGTTGGTCGTATTGGCTTTACTGCACCCCGCGATTTCCGTGGGACCTACCAGCGTTGCCTGGAGGTTTACACGCGATTGGAGTATAGGCTCCGGGTCGAGCCATATCACTGAATGGGAGGACTCGGATGAGATAGGCCCGCCGCCATTTTCCTCATCTCCCTGCCAGTTTCATCAGGTGCGATGGCAGCAATTCGGGCCTTTCCATATAATGACAGATCGCCGTGTGCCTCCCCAAGCCGGCGAAGTCTGTAAGTGATCCCCGCTGCACCGGACGTGACGTTGGCTGTCAGCAATTTCATTTGGCGGTTTGACTGTAGTTGTATGCAAAAAGTCCTCTGCGTGTTTGGAACCCGGCCCGATGCCATCAAGATGGCGCCCGTGGTGCTGGAATTGAAGCGGCGATCCAACCAGTTCGTCGTCCATGTCGCCGTCACCGGCCAGCACCGGGAGATGTTGGACCAGGTATTGTCCGTCTTCGCGATCACGCCCGACTTCGACCTGGACATTATGACTCAGGGGCAGACATTGGCGCAGGTGACGACGCGGGCGTTGAACGGGCTGGACCCCATCCTGGCCTCCGAGCAGCCGGATTGGGTGCTGGCGCAGGGCGACACCACGACCACCTTTGTCGCCGCGCTGGGCGCCTTCTACCATCGGGCGAAGTTCGGCCATGTCGAGGCGGGTCTGCGGACCGGCAACAAATACGACCCGTTCCCCGAGGAGATGAACCGTCTGCTGACCACGCGGCTCGCCACACTCCATTTCCCGCCGACGCCCGAAGCCACGGCGAACCTTCGCGCCGACGGAGTGGGGGAGGATGCCATCGTCCTGACCGGCAACACCGTCATTGACGCCCTGCTCCAAGTCGCCGCCCAGCCGTTCACGCCGAACGATCCCGTCTTGCGCGACATCCTGGACGACTCGCGCCGGATGATCCTGGTCACGACCCACCGGCGCGAGAACTGGGGCGAACCGATGGCCCGCATCGGGCGGGCCGTGTTGCGCCTTGTGGATGCTTTCCCCGACACCGTCGCCGTCGTCCCCTGGCACCGCAACCCCATCGTGCGCGACGCCCTGCGTCCGCTCCTGGACGGCCACCCGCGTGTCCGGCTCATCGAGCCGCAGGACTATGTCCCCTTCGTCAAGCTGGAGCAAAAAGCGACGATCATCCTCACCGATTCGGGCGGCGTCCAGGAGGAAGCGCCCAGCCTCGGCAAGCCCGTCCTTGTCCTGCGCGAGACGACCGAGCGACCCGAAGGCGTCGCGGCGGGGACGGCTAAACTCGTCGGCACCGACACCGACCTCATCATAAGGGAAGCCTCGCGCCTGCTGTCCGACCCCGACGCTTACGCCGCCCAGTCCCGCGCCGTCTCACCCTACGGCGATGGCCAAGCCGCCCGCCGTATCGCCGAGGCGTTGATTGCTCCCCCCGCCCCCGTGCCGGGAGAGGGGAGTAAGACTTCTCCTCCCGTTCCCTCTCTTTCCGACTCCTCTCTCCCGCTTGCGGCCCCTAGTCGCCAAGCCTCCGTAGCGGGGTGGAGGGAGGGGCCGGGGGTGGGGGCAGGAGACTTACCATGATCGCCCCTTCCCGCCGCGACACCGCCCGCAGCGCAGAAGCGTGGTTCGGCCAGTTCTGGAAACTGCTGGTCCGGCTGGCCGTCCTCGCCTTTGCCGCCTACTTCGTCTGGCGCGTCCGCACCATCCTGACCGACATCCTGGTCGCTTCCATCCTGGCCTTCGCCCTGATCGGCCCGGTCAACTGGCTCTGCCGCTTCCGCATCCCCAAAATCGGGGCGCGGGCGCACCGGCTGATCACGACCCTGCTGGCCTTCTTCGCCCTGGGCTACGTCGTCTTCGCCGGGGCAGCTCTCATGGTCTCACCGTTCATAGACCAAGGCCACGGCCTGGCAAGTAATCTGCCCGTCTACCAGCACAAGGTCGCTGGGTACGCCGCCGAACTTCAGGCGCAGTTTAACAGCTTGCCTCCCGACATCCAATCCCTCCGGCGACGGCCCGATGGGGGCGGGGCTGGGGCCGGCTTCCCGCCCATGCCCTGGCTGCAAAGCCTCCTACTGGCGACCATGCGAGGGCTGGCGCGCATTGTGGACCTCATCTTGATCCCCGTGCTGGCTTTCTGCTCCGTGCTGGATGGACGCGCTGCCGCCGGAGCACGGCGGCGGCATCGCGCTGGCCCTCAAGGTGCTGGTCTTCTTTTCCGCCCTGCATCTGTTCGAGAGCAAGCTGCTGATGCCCAAGTTGATCGGCCTGCTCGGCATGTTCCTGGCCGCCCCGCTGGCCGCCATCGGGCGCGTGTTGATCGCCCATTACGTCATCCGCCCGCGCCGCCTGGCAGACAGTTTCCCAGCCCACGCGCCGCCGTTCTTGATTAAGACGCAGTAAGCCACTATAACATACGAACCCACCCCGGCTCGTTCCTCGCTACCCCTCTCGCAACGGGAGGGGGAAGAGTTCCAGACAGGGGCACCGCCCAAACCTCTTCGTCCTCCCCTTTGGGGAGGACCCCTGCGACCGAGGAACGAGGGAACAAGGAGGTGGGTTCTTACAAGGAGACACGCTTTTTGCCGCCGACCACGCCCGACAACTACACACCGTTTATTACCTACTTCCAGGCGTTCATCCTGGGGCTAGTTCAGGGCGTCACCGAGTTCCTGCCCGTATCCAGCACGGCACACATGCGTATTCTGCCTGCGCTGCTCAACCACTACAACCCGTCCTGGCCCAACGATACCGGCGCGACCTTCTCGGCCATCGCCCAGCTTGGCCCGATGGTCGGCATCATCGCCTACTTCCGTAAAGACCTGGCGCGATACGTCGCAGGGCTGGCCCGCAGCCTGAAGGCAGGGCAGCTTTTTCCGAAAGGCGACACAGACGCGCGCCTGGCCTGGTACGTCGTCTTCGCGACCCTTCCCATCATCGTCAGTGGCCTCGCTCTGGAAAAGCGTATTGACACAGAGTACCGCAACCTTTATTTTATTGCGGGCGCAATGATCGTGCTGGCCCTGGTCCTGCTCGCCGCCGAGATGGTCGGCAAGCGGACGCGGCGATTGGAAAGCCTGACATTGACCGAGGCGCTCGGCGTGGGTCTGGCGCAGGCGCTGGCCGTCATTCCCGGCACGTCCCGGTCGGGCGTCACCATCACGACGGGCTTGTTCCTCGGCCTGGATCGTGAGGAGGCTGCCCGCTTCTCGTTCCTGCTTTCCGTTCCGTCCATCACCCTGGCAGGCTTGTACAAGCTGCTCAAGACCCTGCTCCCGCAGACGTTCGGCGAAAGCGCAAGCGGCGCACATGCCGCAACAGTTGCGCTCCCGCCGACACCGCATCTCAGCGAAGTCGCCGGCCCATATCTCTTCGCCGCCGCCGTCGCAGGGGTCTTTGCCTATGTCGTCGTCCGCTGGCTGCTCGGCTACTTGAGCGACGAGAAGCACTCGACGCTGCCGTTCATCGTTTATCGGATCGTTCTAGGGATCGCGCTGATTCTGCTGGTGCATTTAGGAATCGCGGTGCCGCAATCGCATTAGGTCGCCACGGGTTGAAACCCGAGACTGTCAAAATCCCAGCGTCCAGGGGACGCCCTGAGACGAATGGGGCTGCCTGCTGGCCTTCGGCCTTGCTTCTTCCGTCCCCTGGACGGTGGGCATTTGGTAGCCTGGGGTTTCAACCCGTGGCGGATTCGCCGAAACCGATGCAGGAATCTCCCGCGCTCCCGTCCAAACCTTCCCTGTTTTCGCCGGAGAAATCTGCCGATAATGTCCGTTAACCCCCCACTGGGGCCGACTATCGCGGCAGCGTGAGCACAACGATGCGCTTCCTTTGTTTCTGTCGCACGACTTGACTCGAAAATTCTTTTCTCGGTCATTCAGCAGCAAGGAGGACATTCATGTCGCCTGAATTCTCTTTCAACACGCCGTCCACGCCTGACCCGACCCTGCGCCGCCTGTTCGGCGCCCTGGTGGAGCGCGCCTTTCTCCAGACACTCGGCGTCTACGAATCACACGTCGCCGACTACCTCACCGACGTCCTGACCGACTTCGCGCATATGCAGCAGGTCTACAAGATAAAGGACCTCGGCGGTAAGACGCTGCATGAAGTGGCCGACATGTTGCTCCATGCCGATGTTCGGCTGGAAGCGACCTCGTTCAACCGCGAGCGCGAGGTTCACAAGCACATCGGCGACTTCACGCTCTTCTGGGCGGGCCTCTACCCCGAGGCCCTGCCCCGGTTGCAGGCGCAGACCCGCCGTGACCACCTGCTCGATTACGTCCAGCAGGGCAAAAACAGCTACGCCATTGCCGCCTCACATGACTACGGAGAGTACCGCCGCCAAGCACCGACCCTGCGTAAGCTCTCCGACGAGTTCGAACTGTGCCTGTTCGGCCTGCATTCCGTCCGCAGGCAGATTGACATGCTGGGGAAGGGCGGCGGGCTGGCGCGGGCGGCGTAGAAACTCTCCGCAAGCAGGAATCCAAAACAACAAGAGCGAACCTAGTGTTCGCCCTTGTTGTTTTCATTCCACAGGAGACTTCACCATGACTACACTGCCGACGCAGCCATTCGGCCCCGATGCCGCCCCCGTCTCACGCATCGCCCTGGGGTGCATGGGCCTGGCGGGAACCTGGAACCCCGCCGAGGTCGGCCCCGAACACCGGCGCAAGGCCATCGCCGCCTTTGAGGCGGCCCTGGAGGCTGGGATCACGTTCTACGACCACGCCGACATCTACGGCGGTACGGCCTGTGAGTCGATCTTCAAAGACTGTCTCGCCGCCGTGCCCGGCAGCCGCGAGAGGATCTTTATCGCCACCAAAGTCGGCATCCGGTCAGGCTACTACGACCACTCGCCGGACTACATCCGCCAAAGCCTGCGCGGGTCGCTTGACCGCATGGGCATCGACTTTGTGGACCTGTATCAACTCCACCGTCCCGACCCCCTCAGCCACCCCGCCGAGACCGCTGCCGCCTTGGATGAACTTGTCGAGCAAGGGCTGGTCCGAACGGTCGGCATCTCTAACTACTACCCGCATCAGACACTCGCGCTTCAGAAGTATCTGAAGGCGCCCATCGTTTCCAACCAGATCGCCATCTCGCTCCTGCGTCTGGACCCAATCTACGAGGGCGCGGCGGGCGGGCGGGCGACGAGCGAGGCCGCCACCTGCGATTCCGGCGACGGTGTTTTGGACCAGTGCAAGGAGCTAGGGATAACGCCCCTAGCCTACAGCCCGTTGGGCGGCGGCTGGCTGTCGGGCCGGCGCGAAGTCTCGGACGACACCGCACCCGCCGTCAAGCGGACACTGGACGCTTTGCGCGAACTCGGCCCTGCCTACGGCGGCGCGACGCCCGGCCAGCTCGCCCTGGCCTGGCTGCTGGCGCACCCGGCGAAGATCATCCCGCTCGTCGGCTCCAACAACCCCGACCACATCCGTGAAGCGGCAGGCGCGGCTTCCCTTTCCCTGTCGCGCACCGACTGGTACAAGCTCTGGGTCGCCGCGCGGGGCAAGGGCGTCCCGTGACAAGCCTCGGAACCGCTTGACAACAGCGCGCCGGGGCGGGTATAATCCGCGCGTCCGAAACGGAGTTCGGCGGATGTTTCATCTAAGGAGGGCAGAGTGAGACAGCGGATACTCGCCCGGCTCGCCGAGGGCAGGACGTACAACCAGATCGTCGCCGAACTCGGGTGCGCCAAGTCCACCGTAGCACGCCAAAAACGTGAAAGAGCCGCCGAACTACAAAGTTCACGACTGGGCCGGGGTGCAAAAGTATTATGACGATGGGCATGGCGTTAATCATTGCCGTAGGCAGTTCGGCATCTGCACTAGTGTGTGGTATAATGCCGTCAAGTCCGGCAAGGTTATCACACGGGCGGACCACCGTATACCGATGGAGGTGCTATTGGCACCCGAACGCAAAACGCCCCGGTCCCATGTGCGATGGCGTCTCATCGGGGATGGCATACTTGACCCAGTGTGCGCGAGGTGCGGCATAAGTGAGTGGCTTGGCAAGCCTCTGTCTATGCACCTGCACCACATCAACGGTATCAAGACCGACAACCAACTGGAGAACCTGCAATTGATCTGCCCCAATTGCCACAGTCAGACGGAAAATTACTCGGGTAGAAACGTGAAGCAAATTACTAAAAGATAGTGCCGGATAGTTCAGTTGGCAGAACGACACACTCTGGATGTGTAGGTCCAAGGTTCGAATCCTTGTCCGGCAGCTTACAAAGTCCCCCCGCTTGAATCATCAGGCGAGGGGATTTTGTTTTCTTTACGGTTTGGGCAGCAGGCGCCACACCTGTACCAACAGGGTGACGGCGTGGCCGGTCCAGAAAGCCGTGCGAAGCCAGTTAGTGGCGACTAGCCGGGCTATAGCAGCAGGGTCGAAGCCACGCGCCAGCGTGTCGTGGAGCGGGACGGAGATGAAGAACGTCACAGCCCAGGTCAGCACAGCAAAGACGAACCCAGCCCAGAGCAAACCCGGCGCGAGCCAGGGAGGACGGGCCAGCGCGAGCAGGCCCGAACAGGCTAGTTCCGTCACCATCGCCGGCAGGACGACCAGAGTCATCAGCCGTGTATGCGCCGCGTGGTAATCCGCCCAGCTTTGGGTGCCGACACGGGCAAAGAGGGGATAGTGGACAAGCTGCACGGTCCAGATGACCCCCCACAAGTAGAGAGTGGCCGACAAGTCCAGCAAAAACAAGGACGCGAAAAATGCTCTCGGCATGGAACAATATACCCAAGACTAGGAACGTCTGAAAGGCGCCGGGAACCCGCGCGTCTCTCAGAACGTCATTGGACTAGGCCGCTGCGCGGACGCGGCGGTCAGAGGAGAAGTACCCATGCGCCCACATTTCGGCCGCGCCGCTGCCCTGCTGCTTTCGTTCAGTCTCAGCCCCCTTGCCGCCCAGACGCCGCCGACTGCGCCGTCCGTGCCGGTGACTACTTCGACGCCGCCGGTCCAGACGCCCGGAGAAGCCCCGGCAGACTTGAACCTCGGCGGCTATCCCGTCCTGCGCCTGCGCGGAACGGCGGGCGGCATGACGCCCGACCAGCGCATCAGTGTGATCCTGAGCCGGGTGACGCCGCTGCTCGGCAACCCCGTCATCCTGCCGTCCGATGTTGTCGTTTATCTGCCGCCCCCCAAGAGCCGCTATAACCGCTACCCTGTCATCTACGCCCTCGGGCGTCGCTTGATCACCGTGGACCCCGCCACGGTCAAGGCTGCGGGCGGCGGCAAGACGCCTCTCGAAGTCGCCAGCCTGTGGGCCAAGCGGCTCCAGCAGGTCCTGCCGCGCGTCAACTGGCGGCCTTCCAATGCCCCGGAGCCGAAGATCCCCGCCAACCCGCCGCTGACCGTGACGACAGACTTCGCCCAGGTCGGGGGCGACCCTGCCCCGGTGACGCTGCGCGGCAAGGTCATCCTGAGGCTGCGCGGCTCTCAACTCGGCGGCATGACGGCGGCGGAGCGGGCGGACATGCTGACGGCTCGCCTGGCGCGGCTGGCAAACCAGGCCGCCGCGACCGCCCCGGACGCTGTCCAGGCGGCGACGCTGCCCACAGGGGATGCCTCGCTCGCCCTGGCGGGTACGCCGCTTCTTTCCGTCACCGCGCAGGACGCGAAGGCGGCGGGCGTCGCCAAGCCTCTCCTGCTCGCCCAATCCTGGGCCAAGAACCTGCGCGCCGTTCTGACGCCGCCGACTCCCGCACTGCCCGCGTCGGCGACGGACAGGCCGCCGACTGCGGTTCCTCCCGCCGCTTCCGTTCCTCCGGCCGCTTCCGTTCCTCCCGCCGCTTCCGTTCCTCCGGCTGTGCCAGACGCTCCCAAACCGGCGGGCGGCTGAAGCGCATAACGAGAAGCAGACCCCGCTGGGTCTGCTTCTTATTCGCTGTTCAGCAGGCCATAGACCACCAAGTCCTCGGGGCTACCATTTTTGAGGACATGGCCGTGCAGCAAGCCCTCACGGGCCATGCCGATCTTGTCCATCACGCGCCCGGCCGCCGGGTTGCGCGTCATGTGCGTTGCCTCGATCTTGTGCAGGTCCAGCAGGGAAAAACCGTGCTCCACCAGCGCCCCGGCGGCCTCGGTCATGTACCCCCGACTCCAATAGGGCACACCCAGCCAGTAGCCGAGTTCTGCCCGGCGATGGCGGCGCGTGACAAGGAGGCTGACGCTGCCCATCAGCGCCCCGTCCGCGCGCAGAGTGATGGCATAGTTGATGCCTTCCCCGCACGCGAACCGGACGGCATGGCCGCCGCTCCACGCTTCGGCGACGCCTTCCCCATAGGGGTGGGGCAGGTTAAGCGTCGTGTCGGCGACCTCGGGCGCCCCCGCCAGGCGCTGCACCTCAGGCGCATCCGATAGAGCGAACGGGCGCAGGAGCAAGCGTGGCGTTTCCAGAACGGGCTGCTGCATCGGGCTACCCCAGCGTTTTCAGGTTCTCCGGGTTCAGCGGCAGGAGGTCATCGGGGACGAACAGACCGTCTTTGCGGATGAGAACGTCGTCGAAGCAGACCTCGCCGCCGCCGAATTCGGGACGCTGGATGAAGACCATGTCCCAATGCACTGTGGAGCGGTTGCCGTTGAACGCTTCGTCATAGGCCCCGCCCGGCGTGAAGTGGAACGAGCCGGCGATCTTCTCGTCGAATAGAATGTCCTTCATCGGCTGCATCACATAGGGGTTGAAGCCCAGCGAGAACTCGCCGATGTAGCGCGCGCCCTCGTCGCTGTCCAGTATCTGATTCAGCATCGTGTCGGTGCCGCCCGCCGACGTGGCGCGGACGATCTTCCCCTGCTCGAAGTGCAGCGTGACGCCTTCAAAGACCGTCCCCTGGTAGATCGTCGGCGTGTTGAAGGCAATTGTGCCATTGACCGAGTCGCGGACCGGGGCGGTGAAGATTTCCCCATCGGGGATGTTCGCGTTGCCCGTGCAGGGGATCGTCGGAATGTCCTTGATGGAGAACCGCAGGTCCGTCCCCGGCCCGGTCAGACGCACCCGGTCCGTCCGGTCCATGAGCTGTTTCAGCGGCGCGATGACCGGGTCCAGCTTTGCGTAATCAAAGGTGCAGACGTCGAAGTAGAAGTCCTCGAATGCTTCGGTGCTCATCCCCGCCTGCTGCGCCATTGAGGGCGTCGGCCAGCGCAGGACGACCCATTTGGTGTGCGGGACGCGCGTCTGCGAGTGTACGGGGTTCCACCAGAGTGACCGCTGAAGCTTCATGCGGTCGTCGGGCACGTCGGACAGCTCCGTGCTGTTCTCCGACCCACGGACGCCGATATAAGCGTCCATCTCGGCCATGCGCGCCTTTTCAAACGCGCCCGTCAGCCGCATCTGCTCCTCCGTGGCGTTCTTGTAAAGCGCGCGCAGGACGCTGTTGCGCTTGACCGTGACGAATGGCAGGCCGCCCACCTGCGCGATGCGGTCCACGAGGGCCGTGACAACGTCGTCGGGAATGTCGTAGGCTTCCACCAATACCTTCTCGCCGGGCTGGACATGGATGGAGTAGCCAACAAGGACATCGGCAAGTTTGGCGACGCGGGGGTCTTTCATAAACAGGCTCCTATTTTATGGTGGGCATAGTATACCCACTGCCGGGGCCGCCGATTTCCTTCCGCATCGCCGCGAACCCAGACACGCCCCAGCGAGCGGCGCGCGGCGTCGGGTGCTCTGCCGTGACCACGAACCCGTGCCGCGCGTAAAAGCGCTGCGCGCCATCATTGTTCAGTTCCACATGCAGGCAGACCGTCCCACAGCCCGCCGCCGCTGCCCGGCGGCAGACATCGGCCAGCAGGAGCGCGCCGATGCCCCGCCCGCGCCTGTCGGCGCGGACGGACAGGATGCCCAGGTAGTAGGCTTCGGGCGGCGTCGCCTCGCTGGACCCGCGCAAATCAAGGACCGTCGGCAGCAGTCGCAGGAGGAACAGCGGCCCGCGCAGGCGCAGCATCAGCCGCCCCACTGTAGGCCAGGCAAGGCGCAGGGCGGAACCCGGCAGGGACGACGCCAGGCCGACGACCTCCCCGCCATGTTCCGCCACGGTCGCATTTTCGTGGCTGAACGGGGTGCCAGGCTGGGCAAAAGCGGCCTCGAAAAAGTGAAGTGCGTCGGTGGGGCGCGGCCCGTAGATGCGGTTGAACAGCAAGGGGCCAGCGGCATAAATCAACGGCGCAACTGCGGAAGCATCGGCGGGTGTCGCGGGACGAAGAAAGACTTCGCCCGGTTTGACTTCAGGGGACATGGCTTCAGAACCCGTGTCGTTTTAGCCACGCCGCGCACTGCGCGGGCCACGTCCCCAAGATCGGATCGCCTTCGGCCAGTCCGAACCCGTGTGGGCCGCTCTCGTACAAATGCAGTTCGACGGAGACGCCGGCGGCGCGCAGGGCCAGCGCCAGCAGCAGGCTGTTCTCAGCGGGAACACCGGCGTCGTCGGATGTATGCACCAGAAAGGTCGGCGGCGTGCCCAATGTAACGTGCAGGTGGTTGGAGAGCGAGACGGCCAATTCTTCCGGCGCGTCCGCTCCGAGCAGGTTCTGGCGCGACCCCCCGTGCCCATGCGGCTCTTGCAGGCTGATGACGGGGTAGATCAAAACGGCGAGGTCGGGCCGGGACGAAAAACGGTCCAGCGGATCGGTCGCCTGCGGGTTGCCCGCCTCGAAATGGGTGGCGAGCGTGGAGGCCAGGTGGCCGCCTGCGGAGAAGCCCAAAATGCCGATCCGGGCGGGGTCCAGGTCGTCGGCCCACCCCCGCACCGTCCTAATGGCGCGGGCGGCGTCCTGGAGCATGGCCGGGTGGCGCGAGTGCGGCCCCAGCCGGTAGTGGAGGACAAAGGCTGTGATGCCCAGCGTGTTCAGCCACAGAGCGACATCTTTGCCTTCGTGGTCGGCCAGCATCCCGTACCCCCCGCCGGGGCAAACAACGACGGACGCGCCTGTTTTTCCCTCTTCCGGCGGGTCATAGCGAGTCAGCGTCGGCGGCATAACATTCTCGGCAAAAGCCATGTCTGTCGGCCAGAGCGGCGTCGGCGTGTTCTGGGTTGTCATGGGCTATACCCACCGCGCATTCGGACCGAAATCGGCCGAGTAGTAGTTGCTGACATGCGCCCCCGGCGGGAAGATCGCGTCCAGCGCCTTCGCGTCGTCCTCCGACACCGTGATTTCCAGAGCCTTCAAGTAGTCGTCCATCTGCTCCGCTGTGCGCGGCCCGATGATGGGGCTGGAGACGCCCGGCTGGGCCAGGCACCAGGCCAGCGCCATCTGCACGGGCGCGACGCCGCGCGCCTCGCAGAAGGACAGGTACTTCTCCACCGCCGCCAGGGCGGCGTCGTTGTCCCGGTGATTGAACGCGCCCTTCTCGTAACGCGCCCCCGCAGGCCGTTCCTGCCCCAGCCGGTACTTGCCGGACAGCAGCCCTCCCGCGATAGGCGCCCAGGGGATGACGCCGACGCCATACGTCCGGCAGAACGGCAGCAGCTCGCGCTCGATGCGCCGGTCCAGCAGGTTATACGGCGGCTGCTCGCAGACGAAGCGGTTCAGCCCCAGCTCCTTGGACGCCCACAGCGACTCGACGAGCTGCCATGCCGCGAACGTGCTGGTGCCGAGGTAGCGCACCTTGCCAGATTTCACCAGGTCATCCAAAGCGCGCAGCGTCTCGTCAATTGGGATGGACGATTTGGGCCGGTGCATCTGATACAGGTCAATGTGGTCCGTCCCCAGCCGCCGCAGCGAATCCTCGCAGGCTTTGATGAGGTGGAACCGGTGGCTGCCCCAGGCGTTGGGGTCCGTATCGTCCATCTTGTTGTAGCCCTTCGTCGCCAGGAACACGCGGTCTCGTTTCCCGTCCCGCGCCAGCGCCCGACCGACGATGGTCTCCGAAGCGCCCCGGCCATAGACATCGGCGGTGTCCAGGAAGTTGATCCCCGCCTCCATCGCCTGGTCAATGATACCGAACGACGCTTCTTCATCGGCCCCGTCCCCGAAGTTCATGCAGCCCAGGCATAGCGGGCTGACCTGAACGCCCGTCCGCCCCAACGCGCGATAGTCCATGTAAATCTCCTTGTGACGCCGGGTGTGCCTCGGCGGGTATCAGCGCCAGCGTGACGCCGACGAACTGCGATGCCTCCTGATAGGCTTGATCGTACTCGGCCTGTAATGGTTCCATTTGCGTACCGGGGTAACGGAACAGAGTCGCATATTGCGTCAGACGCTCCGCCGCACCAGTTAGGGTAGCATAACCCGAAGTAAACGCGGCGGCTTCCAGGAGAAGATCGGCCAAGTCGTGCGTCTTTGGGACGCGGACATCATGGAAGACCAGGAAGGCCTTGGCTGCCTTCTCCGCCGCCTGCTGACAGTGGTACACAGCAGTATCCAGAAGCGGTGCGCTTTTGTCGGCCAAACGTTGCGCCGAATCAAGATCACGCTGCGCTTTGAACAGCCACGCTTGCACCGTTACCCGTTTGGCTTCATCCATAAAGTCTGATTCCCCGTTCTAGGATTTCACTCTCCAGCGATGCATAAACGCGGCTGGCCCAATCCACCTCCGCCTGCGTTTCCACCAGGATGTCTTTGGGCATGTGTAGGTCACGCAGACACCGACGCGCCTGTAAGCCGCGTTCCAGGGGCGACTTGTCGCTATCCGGCACGATGACCAGCAGGTCCACGTCGCTGTCCTCGTTCGGCTGCCCCCAGGCGTGAGAGCCGAACAGGTATATCTGGCGCGGCTGGAACTCGGCGACCAGCCGCCGGGTCATCTCCTGGAGAATGGTTCCCACTTCTGCAACCATTTTATGCTACTCCTGCTCGTGCTACTCCTGCTGCAAGTCCCTTACCCGGTCCGTGTATAGCCCCTGGTGCCGGCGCTGCGCGTCTACCCAGGAAACGGGGAAGACCTCGCGCCCCAGCAGGACATTGTCAATCGCCGCCCGCACCTGCCGCGCGCAGGTGTTCGGGCCGACCCGCCCGACGCCCGTGCCCAAGCCGGGAACGCAAGGCTGTCCACATAGTCCGCAATTCGTTCTCCCGCGTAGGTCCCCCGCGTAAACGTACCGTGCCTCACCAGCAGCAGGGCCGCCCGCGCGGCGAGATACGGGTTCACGCTGTCGCGCAGGATGGTCGGGACACGCATGGTCGGCGCAGCGATGAGAAACGGCAGGTCGGGGTCGTCCGTTTCGACGATCTCCGCCGTCCCCACCAGCAGTTCCCCATGATGCCCTTCTCGAATGGCCTCTTGCAGCCGCTCCTGAATGTGCCAGCCGAAGTGCTGCGTGTAGAGCATGTCAATCCCACCGTCCATGAACCCGAAGCTGTTCGCGGGGCTGACCACGGCGTCGCACGACAGATCAAGAACAGAGCCGCGATGCACGAGGACAAAGGGTAGGTCGCCGCACCACCGCTCCCAAGCATCCGCCAGCCCCTCTTCCACTGAGGTCAGGATGATGTTCACGGCTGGTATTCCACTGTCAGCGCTAAAGCTCCGGCGATCCGCGCCAGCGCTTCTTCTGACAAAAGGCCCAGCCGGTCTCCGAAGCGCTCCAAAGACGCGCCGCGTGTTTGGAAGGCATCGGCGGCGGAGGGCTTCGTCAAGCCGTTCGTGATGGTCGGTTCCACGCGAGCCATCCAGGCGAGATGAGTGTAACCCTCGTTCCACCCGGTCAGCGGCACGATGAGGCGCAGCGGCAAACGGCCCAGGCGGTCCGAACTAAGGACGACGGCGGGGCGCGTTTTCTGCATCTCCGCACCCCGCGTCGGTTCCAGGTCCACCCGCCAGACTTCCCCGCGTCTGGGGTTAACCGGCATGGTAGTTCTCCAGAATGGGGTCACCGTCCAGCGCTGTGAATGCCGTTAGCTCCCGCTCCGCGACCGGCAGCGCAAGGTCAGCCTCATAGAGCGGGGCGGCCAACGCCGCCTGTGCCTCCATAATGCGGTCGCGCTCGGCTTTCGGCAGAGATAGTAGGTAAGCCGGATCGGACTCGCGCGGGCGGTTGCCATTTCCTGCCAGTTCGTGTCCCTCCCCCGCGCTCCCCTGCTCGTCTAAGATTTTCCTCAAGTAGTCGGTCACGTCCTGACCGTTGCGGGCCGCTTTCTCGCGCAGCCCATTCTCAATGTCCGGCGGTAGTTCCAACATTTGCTTTTCCCTTCCGCAGTCTATGCCTTCTCCAGTTTCGCGAAGCCTAAGTCCAGCTTTTTCATGCCGACGGCGCCCATGAACTGGACTTTGATAATGCTGCCTTCGTAGCCGACGACGAAGCCGTCGCCGAAGGCGGCGTGCTTGACTTTCGTGCCCAGCTCAAAGGGCTGCGCGCCGGCCCTGGGCGTGGGGGGCGCCTTGCGGGCGCTTTCTTGCGCCAGATCGTCCCATTTGGGCGCGTACTGCGATTCGGGGCGGCGGCTGCCCTCGGCCAGCGTCGGCGTGTAGGTCTGGGCCGTCCCCCGGCGTGAAGATTTAGCAAGGAATAGGTTCATAGGGATTTCGCCGACGAAGCGGGAGACGGGGTTGCGCTGGACGTTGCCGAAGAGCATCCGCGAGCCGGCGTAGGACATAAACAGCTCTTCCTGAGCGCGCGTGATGCCGACGTAGCACAATCGCCGCTCTTCTTCGAGTTCCGTCTGGTTGCCCATCGCGCGGAAGTGCGGGAAGATGCCTTCCTCCAGGCCCGTCAAGAAGACGACGGGGAACTCCAGTCCCTTAGCGGCGTGCAGGGTCATCATCGTGACCGAGTTGGCGGTGTCTTCCAGCGAGTCCACGTCCGAGACAAGCGAGACGTTTTCCAGGAACTTGCCCAGCGAGGCGTCACCGTCCTCGCCCTCCGCCTGGCTTGCCCGGTCCTCGAACTCCTTGGCGACCGAGAGCAGTTCGCCGACGTTCTCAACGCGCGACTCGGCCTCGGGCGTCTTGTCTCTTTTTAAATCCTCGATGTACCCCGTCGTGTCCAGCACGTTCTGGATCAGCGCCGACACGGATTGCGTGTCCCGCTTGGCGGTCAGGTACTCGATGACCTTGACGAACGACTGGACGCTGTTTTTGGCCCGCGCGGGCAGTTCCATTTCATTGACCCGGCGGCAGGCGTCCCAGAAGGCGATTTCGGAGCGCGAGGCGAAGCTGTTGATCTTCTCCACGGTCGTTGTCCCGATGGCCCGCGTGGGGACGTTGATGATGCGGCGCATACTCACCCCGTCATAGGGGTTCAGCAGGACGCGCAGGTAGGCGATTAAATCCTTGATCTCGCGCCGCTCGTAGAACCGAACACCGCCGACGATCTTGTAGGGTATCCGATAATTGATGAACTGCTCTTCCAGAGCACGGCTCTGGCTGTTGGCGCGGTACAGCACGGCGAAGTCGGCGTAGCGGCGGTCGCCGGTGACGCTCTCCTCGCGGACCACGCCGACGATGGCGGCGGCCTCCTCGACCTCGTTGGGCGCTTCGATGAGGGTGATGCTCTCGCCCTCTACCTTGTCCGTCCACAGCCGCTTGTCCGCCCGCCCCCGGTTGTTGCGGACGACGTGGTAGGCGGCATCCAGGATGTTCTTGGTGCTCCGGTAGTTCTGCTCCAATTTGATGATCGTCGCGTCGGGGAAGTCGCGCTCGAAGTTCAGGATGATCTGGACGTTCGCGCCCCGGAAGGCGTAGATGGAGTTGTGGACGACGACGCCCCCGGCAACGTAGTTGCGGAGGCCCGCGATGGACAGGTCGTAGACCTTGCCGCTGTAATGCTCGTCGGTGATGGCGCAGACGCGGCTATCGGTGATGGAGGAACCCCTCCCGGCTCGTTCCTCGCCACCCTCCCCGAAGCGGAGAGGGAAAGAGGGTAAATCTACGGCCTTCTCCATAACTCTTTGCCCTCCCGTTTCGGGAGGGTCGCCGCCCCTAGCGGCGGGGTGGGTTCCGGCTCCCCCAGTATTGGGGGCGGGGGGGGCCGCAACAACGGGAACGCTATGCCACATCGTCAGATGTTCGGCGCGCGAGGCGGTCCAAGGCGTGTCGGCAAACTCGTACTCCACATGGATTTCGCCGCTGTCGCGGCGGCACTGCAATTTCTTCGCGAAGGCCCAAGCTTCATCATGATCGCTAAACCAATTTTGGCCCTCATCCGATGCGCCCATCACACAGAACCGGCTGCCGTCTGATTTGGGACGGCTCACCTCAAAACTGACCCCGTCCAGAGGGTAATCCCAATCCTGTAGCGCCTCATGCCACTGCATCCCATCCTTCTGGTAGACCTCATCGGGGGCACTGTCAACCTGTGAGAACATCACATGGTTCGGCGTCACGCAGATGTCTTCGCCGCTCTCCGTATGGATGTGTCGGACTGTTCCGGAGTAATCGTTGACCATCACCTTGTCTACCACAGCCGGTGCGGGCTTGTATCTGTGATTGGCCGCCAGCACCGTGTCGCCTGCTTTGATCTGCTCCACCGGCACATAGCCCGTCGGCGTCAAAATCGGCGTGCCCTCGACGACGCACTGGTCGTCGTCGCCGACGACGCAGATGTTCTTGTACTTGCCGGCGAACAGCGTCAGCAGTTGATACTGGCTGTCGTTCACGTCCTGGAACTCGTCGCAGTGGACGAAGTGGAAACGGTTCTGATAATGCTCCCGCGCCTTCTCCGACTCGCGCAGAAGCTGCACCGTCTTCATAATCAGGTCGTCGAAGTCCAGGGCGTTGGAGAGCGTCATCTTGCTCTGGTAGAGCTGATATGCCTTGCCGACAGCCCGCTCGAAGGGGGAGGCGGAGAAGTCGTTCAGGATGTCGTCGGGCGTCTGTAAGGTCTCCTTGGCCTTGGAGATCAGGGACAGCACGGCGCGCGGGGCGTACTGCTTGTCGTCCAGGCCCAACTCGCGCACGGCCTCTTTGACCAGGGCCAGTTGGTCGCCGTCGTCGTAGATGACGAAGTTCTTGTCCAGGCCGATCAATGTCCCGCGCTCGCGCAGGCAGCGGGCACAGAGCGAGTGGAACGTGCCCGCCCACAGGTCGCGCATGGCGAGGTCGCCGACGAGGCTGGCAATGCGCTCCTTCATCCCCGCCGCCGCCTTGTTGGTGAAGGTCACGGCGAGGATGTTGTAGGGGCGGACGTACCTCTCGCGGATGAGGTAGGCGATGCGCTTGGTCAGGGCGTTGGTCTTGCCCGACCCGGCCCCGGCGAAAATCAGGACCGGGCCGCTCTCGTGCAGGACGGCCTGCCGCTGCGGCTCGTTCAGCCCGGCCAGCAGCGGGGAGTGGAGGTTGGGCGTATCGGGTTCAAGGGAGGACATGGGGAGATTATACCTGGAAGCAAGCGCCCCCGGCACTTCCAGTGCCGGTCTACCATGAGTGAAAGTGCCTCCGGCACTGAAGAAAGGGCGTGATGAATCGCGCCCCTACGTCACTCTCCTCAGTCGTGGAGCGACTTCCACTTCGGGTAGGCCGGCACTTCCAGTGCCGGAGCATATTTCCCGTGCTGGGAGCGTGATGAACCCCAGGGCGAGCGCATCTTAAATTGTGAGTAGCTTGGTCAAGTAGCCGTTGTCCCAGCCGGCCCGCTTCTGCTTGGCCTTGATGCCGCGCTTGTTTGTTCTCTCCTGGCGCAACAAGTTCAGAGCAATA
>JAABUH010000085.1_pt1 | contig 133157 bp, 168 predicted proteins | sample 5559121 | NCBI WGS metagenome assembly JAABUH01 (sample SAMN10711871, study PRJNA513364) | rock metagenome | isolation source: Antarctica rocks | place: Antarctica: Victoria Land, Battleship Promontory nord | collected 2015-12-28
AGATTGGGAAGGGGAGAGGAGGAGGATTTTGGGTGTTCCAGGGGGTGGGGGTGGGTTTGGGGTTGGTCGGTCGACTCGGAGGAAGAAGGCGCTGAGAGCGAGGCGTGAGCAGTGAGAAGATTTGGCTAAGCTTACAGATAGAAGGATCAGAGGAAAGGTTGATGGTGGAGACTCACAAGGGAAGTATCTTTGTCATGAGAGCCTGAGCTTCCTCCTCAGTCGTGACAGAAGGGACTTTCTTGAGTTTCTGATAGGCCGGTCCAAGCAATGTCCGGATCGCAGTCTTCCCTACGTATATCCGTGTCAGTATCGTGGACTGAGAACCTGGAAAGCAGGTTGAGTTTCGATACGACACGCACCCTTGAAGTAATCCACTCGTTTCCCATTGAGTACACCTCGACGGACTTTGGGGCCATTTTTACCGCGGAGGAACTCGGCGACGGATCTTAGATCTGGTGGGGCCTAGGAAAGTAAGCGCTCTCCTCATAGCTACGCAGCATGTAAGGGAAGGGAAGGTGGAGAAGAAATCGGAGGCGAGTGGGTTGAAGCAGAGGCGCAGGAAGACTGACTCGTTTTCTGTAAGGATGGAAAATCGGTCAGCTATACGTGATGAGGATGACTGGACAGGGTGACTTACTGTGCCTCGACTACCGGCGTCGCATCCGCTGGACCTGGCATCTTTGCTGGGGACGTCGCGACGATAGAAACAAGATGTCAAAAAGTATCAACGAGGGACACACAATGAGTTTCCGTGTCGTCTGGCGGTATGGCATTTGATCCCGCTATCCAACTGGGGCAGAAGGAGCGGTGCAGTCTACCAAAGTACATGTCAATTGATCTCTCGAGCTGCTATGTAGCTACAAGTGGGTTCACACGAGACCGCTTCATGTAGGACCGCTACCTCTGGCTCTCGATTGCAGATATGCACTAGACACAGCTGTTGTTAGGCTGATCAGGCAGACAGCATGGCAAGGAAGGGATGGGAGCCGTATGCATGACTTTATATCCTCGACGACATTGACTGCCGTAACCGCTGACCCGCACTTCTCCGCCGTATCAAGAAGACAAGCATCCCTGCTGTCGCCGCGGACAAGGTGAACCTATTGATATCAGCCTCTGCTGACCCGACTCCACAAGGTAAATCTGGTGAAAGGGCAAAGCAGAGACTGACCAAGTCGCTGCGTATGTCGCATGTTGATTTCTGATCTCTACTGTCGGAGCTCGACCGACTGGTATACCCTGCTGCATCAACAGTGTCGATGGTGTCCGTCCATCACCCGCTACGTTTCGTCAGCACTCAGTCACAAACCCACAAAACCGCCACTCACTGTCTATGGTATCCACCAGAACCGGCTGGACCCCCCTCTCCTCCCCACACCAGCGAGCCATCCCCTCCACGTCCTTCCAAAACCACTCATTCGTCTCCGGTTGATTCTCAGGTACCCAATTACCCTTCCCACTGTCAAACTTCTTCGTCAACATCCCTTCTACCTCTACTTCCCCTCCTTCAGGTATGTGAGGTCTTTCCTTCCCTTCTCGAATCGCCTGAGCTCGGGTGGAAGTGATGAATCCCCTGTTTAGGAGGATGGTCGAAGCGCCTGGGGAGGAACGATGGAAAGGTTGGATGAGGTTGTATCCTGGAACTCCGTCTTTCACTACTGGACCAAGGAGGATTGGAGGGAGTTCGGGGGTTCCTTGGAGTAGGACTCGGCGGAATGCGAAGTCGGGTAATGCGTCGATACTACTCTCATCAGTACCATTATAGCTTCGAAGGGGAGATGAACCGACTTGATGTTAGCTGGTAGGACCATCGGATCTCTCGCAAGGTTCCGCTCGATCTCATCAATGAGAGCGACTTTCCATCGCAGTCGACGGATCTGCCATATCCCAAGGGAGAAAGTGAAGATGGGAATCAGAACGACGAGGAAGTTGAGCGGTCGGAGGAGAGTACCGCGATAGGCAGTCGGGAAGGGAGAGGCATATCTCCGACTAGGTGATGGGCGATTTGGGACAACTGAAAAGCGGGTTGCGGTTGATATTCGGATCTGAGGTGGAAAAGGCCGATGAAGGAAACATGAGCGCGAGATGCGAGTCTCGCAACGAAGGCTAGTCAAAAGATTTGAGGTAGAGGATCTAGACATGCTGTCTGTTTTTTACCGACTTGATTATGTACTGTTTTGAGGATGCAACAGGTGACCGAAGCTGACCGGACGATCGTCGAATATTTGCTTCCGTGATACACAAAATACTGCACCTATCTGTCACACATCCCTGCTAGTTTCTCCTCCATCCCATATCCAATCTTGTACATACCGCCGTCCTGACTCAGAACTGGATACGAAAACGATGTTTCGATGACGACCAGCACGCTCACGCTATCGCGTGTTCACCTACTCACCCCTCCAACACCATCGAAACAACCCCCTTCCCCGGCTCTTCCGCCTCTGTCCGCTCTCCAAACATGGGTCCACCGTCCTCAAGCCATCGCGAAATGCTTCCTATCCGACATATATTCCCTTCGAGCACTGGTCCCTGCTGAAGTTACCTTGTCAACCTACGCAAGTCGGGGTATGTCTCCAGTTTATGGTTTGTTTACGTTACTGATCTTCGGTTAGATGTGTTCCTCCTCAATAGGTTTCCCTGTAAGATGGTCGAGACCTTTGGATGGGTCACTGGTGTGGATCATAAAGAGTCTTCCATGGTCATCACCGGTATGTCCTATGTCAGGCCCAATGGATATGGGCTAAACCCGGTAAAGTGGATGATGGAGATGGACTTCATGTCCTGCCAGTGACAGTGCGACTACCCCTGTTCACAGTCCCGTCCAAACCTACTCCGAACCCGACTCCCGGAGGTAAAAGTAGTGCTCACTTTCTCACTGCTCGGGAACGAAAAGCCGAACGACGGAAAGAACCCCCTCCGCCGCCGCCGCTGATGAAGGTATACGCTCGGAATGACGTCAGGGTGGGCGATACGATCCGAGTAATCGGTCGTGTAGATGAATGGCAGCGTCGGAAAGTTGGAGGAGAGGTTGAATGGGTCCGTCAAGTCGTTGTTGAGGAAGGAGCTGGAGGAAGTATTGGTACGTCGCCCTAGATATCTCTCGAGAGGGGACTAATACCAAGACTAGTGGTTCTCGACGAGGACAAAGCGGATGATCATATCAGGACGGTTTGCGATCTGCACGAAACCCTTTACAGCCAGCCCTTCCGGATGCCTGATCCACCTCAGCCCAAGCAGAGGCTAGGATCAATGCTGTCTTCCCCAGTCAAGAGTGTAGCGACGTGGTCTGATGGGATGGAGCCGTCGAGCGAAGCGTTCAGCGAAGTTGGGATTGATGATGAGGATCTCAAAGTAAGTTGAGATCAGCTAATATCAGTATATCCCAAAGGGGGCTAAGCATCGCCTAGCTGCGTGACCCATCCAAACTCCGGCCATCCCAGCTCACGGACCGGACGTTCCGCCAATACCTACTCGACTATATGACGCAAGAAGCCATCAAGACTCTTCGCTCGACTGCCGATACCGGACCCTCGCATACCCATGCCGCACTGGAGCGAGTCTTTCCCGAATACAGCACCGTGCGCAAGGGGAAACACAAGGCGGAGGGGCCACTCCAATCAAGTGCTCGAGACAACACGCCTGACCTTGATACTCCGCGTACCTTCCGCTCCCGCAAACCTATCGCTACTCCCTCCATTACTTGTAACGAGTATCTTCAACCGTTTGACGTCCCCTCCCTACTCCTCGTTCCGAACCTAAAAGAGCTCGCTACCCTTGTTGTCGACTCGGAAGCTCGCAAAGAGGAACGTCGTCGACGAAGGCGTGTACGAGATGGCCAAGCTCGACTTCATGACCTCGAACTAGAGAGAGATCGTCGTGTGAGGGGTATCGATCCCAAAGAATGGAGGTTGAGCGGTATTGAAAGGCAAGGAAAGAGGGAGAGATTGGTCGAATGGGTCATCAGGAATGTGGCCGAAGAGGGCTGTCTCGTGCAAGTCAAGCTAAATGTGAAGAATCGCGAATACGGCTACCTCCCTCTACCGCCTCAACTTCTGTTACCTCTATTGATTCCGCATCTCGAGGCGGAGAAATTAGCTCGGCAGATGATGTTCATGCGGAAAAGCGATCCTCGCCGAGGGAGCGGAATGACCGTGGCTGAGCTTGTCGCGAGGCTGCGAGCATGGGGAGAGGAGGGTCGATGGGAGAGAGTCGGGGAGTGGAAGGTCGAAGAGGCGTTGAAATGGGGTGAGGAGAGGGGAATGGTGGAAAGGGTTGTAAGCGGATGGTGGACTGTTGATAGCGAGGGATAAGAAAGGGTGTGCTGCCTGGTACAACATTTACACGTATGTGTCGTATACGAGATATCATACTGACCATAGCTCTACTGATTACAGCACGCGGAAACTCTGCTCATCTCCCTCCTCCAGCATGGTGGTGAATAGTTTAGCCTCCTTTTGTCCTATATCTGAAAAGGCTGCTAGATAATGCCTTGGCATACACCTCGTCCGAGTTGGGATTCGACTTCGAACAATACGTCACTGGCACGCTGTCAGCAATGACGAGACGAAGACGAGAGAGGCTAGATGATCCCAAGAAGAAGAAGCCGAGGATGACATCTAAAAGGCTAAATGGTTAGAAGCAAGCAAGGTGAGGTGAAACATCATGTTTCTGAAGAAGCAAAAGGGTTCGGTTTCAAAGAGCAAGGGTAAGCGCAAGGTAGCAAGAAGGTCAAAAGAAACAGTTTTAACCCGAGGAGGTTGATGTACCTTTGAAGGCGATCAAGAGTTTTTCGAACAAGAGCCACAAAGGCCAACTAACCTTGCTCGTGGTTTATCGAGAGAAAGAACGGTGACCTCTGTGACCATTCTGAAGAGCTGAACATTGCCATAAGGGAGAAAGAAGCCGGTAACTCTTACAAGGAAGCTGCGAAATATATGAAAGGAAAAGATCACTCATGAGGTTTATGCGAGTATCTTGAATAACGATACGAGCACTTTACGTCTTACGTCAGACTGATCAGGGGGATTGCATTCGTGATCTAGACCAAGATGACGAAGCCAGATGAACATGCAGATGACTTCGAGGCAAATTGATATTTGGATGACTTCGTGGCAAACGAATGTGCAAATGATTCAAGCGCGAATATGAAGGAAGCCCGAGGTCTCTTAAATGGAAGCTGCGAAGTGCAAGAAAGGAAGACATGCCTCGAGAGCTCTCACTTCGAGTATCTTGATCATGAGAAATGAGACTTTGACGCGATATGACGATGAAGTGTTGTGACGTTAGAGGATGACGTGGGTTTCTCAAGGAGGACGTATCATTTAGTTGGTCATTCATTCACTTCGTTCCCCTTTCCCCATCATCCATTCATATCCATCATACTACTGCTATTCAGCATATTCACACTCACTGATTCGCCCACCACCTACCCCATCTGCTCCTCTTTGTGCGGGTTTCCTTCCCAACGATTTTCCCATAGGGTTTGCGTTGGAAGGTTTTTTCCCCGCTTGTAACGAATCAGTGAGTGTGAATATGCTGAATAGCAGTAGTATGATGGATATGAATGGATGATGGGGAAAGGGGAACGAAGTGAATGAATGACCAACTAAATGATACGTCCTCCTTGAGAAACCCACGTCATCCTCTAACGTCACATTTCTTGCCGTCGTCCTTAACATGACGATTACTAGCTGTCCAAGCCAAGGCAAATGCATGCAGCCAGGCTGCTCCCCAAGGCCAGGCCAAGGGGATAGCGGCTGCTGAGCGAAGCGAGGGAGGTTGCGGGAAGAGGGGGAGCGCAGGAGGTACGATCATTATCCCTCAATGTCGCCTAGCCACCAGCTCGATTGGGAAACGATGCCAGAAGTGACGGTTGGGTTTGGAGTGAGAGTAGTGCGGGCAATTGCAGCTAGGCGAGAGTCGGGGATGTCCTGGTAGAGCTTGACCGCATCGGAAGACCATCGACCAAGGAGTTTGATGTCGCCGTCGTTCGGATCCGCAGAAAGTTTTGCCCAAGTTGCGAGTCCACGATGGAACGAGTGTCCAGCGTAAGACGAAGCATTGAGCCCAGCCATTGTGATGGCTTTCCGAAGGGTGGAGACGAAGTATGATCTTGGAAACCCTGGCGTATCGGGTAGACCACGGAGACGGCTCTTAACATCGGTTTTTGATAAGAGCGGTCCAGCGCCGGGAGGGGTACTGGCAATGTGCTTTCGAAGGAGCGAAGGCGCAGAGGGTACAACAATGTTCACGCCTTTCCGAAATGGATCGGTCTTGCAGTAAGGAAGGTGGACAAGTTGAATCTGCGAGACTGATTCGTCCCGAGTGAATTCTTTTAGCCGTATCAACGTGCAGAAGATATCCTGGCAAGGCATTCATATGGTGGAAACCATGCGAATGAAAGGGAAGGCTGATCCGATTCAATGCGTAATGTAGATAGATGAGATTGCTAATCTAAGATAAATGAGTATGATGATCTAAGCGGTCCTCTAATTTGATGAGCAAGTCAGAAGGCAATGACGTCGTTCGCATTTACGCTTTCGTTCTTAGTTTGACTATGTTCAATTCGCTCGATTTACCTTTATGTACTCATCATAAACTACAACATTTACAACATTCGCAAGAATGCAGCCCTTCGGTTGGACTCGCACCTCTCAAGGGACCCTCGATTCCATCGTCATCCAACCGATGACCAACCGTGCCGCAAGCAATCTTACCGCGCGTTCGAAGCGAACCATCCGCTTCAGTGACGATGCCATCTTGATCTCACCGGCTTGCTTTTCCGCGTCGCATTGGAGACATGAGATCGGGGGAGTCTTCAGTCATTTGTTAGAGGCAGCCGTCGAGCATGAAAAGAGCAGTTCTGTCACAATCTTTGACCCGAAGGCGGGAGCAGAGAAGGCCAAGAATTTCATCGATAAGATCGCTGCTCTGCCGGTGAAGAAGGGGGAGCATCTTCCGTACAACGATTCGCAACTACCGGCGTTCGATATCGGCGAACATGACCGAGTGTCTGCACTCACCTGCAAGGTGACTGACACCCTCCAGGGATACGCCTCCAAAGTGCGAACCCATCTTGTCCCAGTCGACCCCTCACCCAATCCGACAAACACGCTGACGAGGTCTCTCGTGCCAAATGAAATAATTCGCAAGGATACTTACGTCTCTCGCGGAAGTCGGGAAAGACCACTACACAAGCTGCAGATTGGGGACGTACCGGCTGATACATCGATTGAAGTTGAGCGCGGATGGGATTACTGGACCAGGAGAACCCCGCCACGCGTGACCTCTCCGACGCGACGACGAAACAGCCAGACAGCCGACTCTGGTGGTGGAGAATCTTCCAAAGGGAAAGAACCAAGGAGAGGGTAGACTAGGACCGTGCTAGCATACCAATTCCTCACACCCCTCATATTCTGTGGATATCCATAACGCGACCTGATACTCGGTTTGTAGCATATGACATACCAATTTCTGCTGGCGATCATCTGTGTGACCTTTGCGTCACATACCTAATTTCACGAACTGGGGTCATAAAACACTTAGACTATGTCTTCTGTTGCATGATATGAAGAACATCGTTTTCTTTGTTATCCGTACTGACCTGAAGCAAGCGGTATCTGACTATCCTAAGTTGTCAATGGCGGAACTCCACCGGACTTGGCCCGATCAGCAAAGTCAAGGCTAAGGGTAGGGCCATACGGGACAAATTCTTGCTGGAGAAGGTCCATGCGAGCCTGGACCTTCCGGGGCATTCTATACCGAGTAGGAGGAGAGACACTATGAACCTCGCGGCCGCGGGTTTCCACGCTTGCGCTTATCACTCGTCTCGAGTTCCGTTCATCGTGAAGTCGGTGAATGATGCAAAACGTGATTACGGACAGCGCACGGACAATCATGTTGGGTTATGAAGCTTATCAGGCGTTGTACAGGTCTCTCTTGATCATTCATACAGCTCGCTACGGTCTAATATACGTCTCGCACGAACTAAGTCTCTCCTGCGGTCTCGATCTCCGTGCCCGCATGATGACCAAGCATGTGTGACCAACACTCCAACAAAACTGAACGTGCTCTGCCTGGTAGTCATTTCCGAATCCGCTAGAATCAATCTAGTACGACTGGGCACTATTTGTAAGATATGAATCAGACCAAGGCATACCTAGGATGGGATTGACTCAGCCTCTGGAGATGTGAACTCGGGTACGGGTGGCAGTCGGAGTGATGAGGGAGGAAGTACGTGTGATGAGGGCGGGGAGTATTGACCATCTATCGGAGGAATAGGCATTGCGTCAGGATCAGGAAAGAGGGCGATCGTCGACGAAGAGAAAGAAACGGCATGGTCAGAGTAATAACGGTTGGAAGCTTGCTAGAAGTTAGTCAAATAATGAGGTGTATGATACAGATACATGTCAGTGTCTAGTTAACAGCTCACCGAAGGAACAAATGGAGAAGGAGAACGTACCCAAGGGTTGCCGGATGCTTTGGCTGGAGGCCATGGTTTACCTTGACTAGCAATCATAGCCTATCATCCCATCTCAGGCAATGCTCAAACCGTATGAAGCGAGTTCGGCTCACCTGACAAGCAGTAACCCAAGGTACCCCAAATACAGCCATCTCCTCCATCTTTCCCCCCTCAGGCACCTTGAAGATCAGATCACTCTCCGTCCTGGCATACTCCGCATAACTCCCTTTATCATGGAACAATCCACCATGAACACAACCTGCGACTTTATCGCCGATCTGGATCGATTTGTTGGTTGGGGATGAGCCGAGGGAGATGACTATTCCGGAAAGGTCGCAGCCTAATATGGCGTTTGGTGGGGACATGAAAGCGGAATGTTTCCAATCGGTTGGGTTCTAAGTCGGATCAACGGTGTGGAAAAGCGGGAGGAAAAGACAGGGAGAGAGAGTTGGAAGTACCTGAGCGGCGTAGGATACTTTGATGAGGATATCATTTGGCTCGAGGGGTGGTACGGGAACCTCTTTGACAGAAGCGGTCTTCTCCCGCTGGTAGACATTTAGCTGACAATCTTGGCAAATTCTTCGAACCGACATTTTCGTTTTGAGCGAAAGCTTTCATCTTGGTCGGCGGCACCGAGCTAGACATCCCTGAAGGAGGAGTGTGAATAAGGTTGTCTGGGCAAAGAAGAAGGGAGTGGCTGATCGTCAAGCGAAGAATTGCACCAAAGTGATTTGGTAAAATAAGGCTGTGCGTGAGCATTGTTTCCGGGAAAAAGCATGAGCTCATCCTTGTAACAAACTTCCACCGGCTAGAAATCACGTGGCGAGACCTACAAGATCTTTCGCATGGCTTACCTCGGGTCTTCCTTAGAGGTTTTCCATGTTTTGACTTCTTAGACAGCATTCCGCCAATTCCTCTCAGCACATCACGACTTCTGCTTCCATCTCCCACATCGGAACGGTCATATTTGTGCCAGCCTTGCCGTCTCCCGACCTGCCCAACTCTCTCATCTACCCCCCAATCCATGCAGACCACCAAACGACTTCTCGGTGCCTCTCGTCTCCCACTCACAACTAAACGAGGTAACAAAGATTACTATAAAGGTATGTATTCCCTGCAGCGTGTCAGTCTCTCCCTTCCAGCAGTGGGGAAGTGCTCTTTCTCTTCCGTATCACTCAGTCCCACTGCATTTATCCTATCCACACTATCACCTACTACCGCTCTTACTATCGTAGCTCGCCTCAATGCTTACACTTCATCCTAGGTACTCGCCAAGCCTTCGTTCCCGGTGAATCCCGAAGAACAGGTCCACCAGGCAAACACCTCATCCGTGGGAAAGGGAAATACAAAATCATCGATGAGCAAGTCCGATACTTCGTCTCGCCTGGTGCAGAGACATTACGCACGACCGAGGTGAGCGACTTGTAGTCGATTTTTCTCCAGTGCAATCCAATCCGAACCAATCCAATCCGCACACCTTCTCGCTCACCGAAAATCCCAGGCTCCCTCTCCTCTTGCCCCTATATTTCCTTGCCTTCCTGCCTCGCTCTGCCTCTCATCATCTCAGCTCCCTTGTGCACCTTTCCTACGATCAACTTCATCCGATCCCTCTAATACAACGAATGAGCTGATCTTATACCGACTCTAGTTAAGACCTTACGTTTACGCACCAGACGATCCCTCCCTCCGCGTAATAGAGGAAAAAGCAGCCCGAGAACGCGCAGCAGCCCGAGAACGCCGACGCAAGGGAGACTACACCCCGTCAGACAAACCTCCCCCCTTCTGCCCGCGCGCAAGGGACTATACCTTCGGACGTGTCAGGGGACATGTTTTCGAAAAGTGGTTCAATGGTTTGGGGGATGATGAGAGGCAGGCTATGATACAGGAGAGTAGGAGGCAGTGGTGGGAAGGGATGAGTAGGAGGTTTTGGCGACGTGATCCGGAGCCGGAGCCGGAGGAGGAGAAAAAGGAGAAGCAGGAGGGTAAAGCGGAGGCCAGTGTGTAGTCTCAGGCGGATGCATTGGAGCGGATCAAGATGGATCGGTTGGAGCGGGTCAAGGTGGATCGGTTGGGGCGGGTCAAGCCGGGTGGTTCGGAGCGGCCGAGTGGCTCACGAGATGATGATCTGGGATTTGACTATACGCATTCGATGCATTGATCCGTCATAAGATGCTACTTTGCATGTACTCGTCTAGCTCGTCGACGCACCCACCGCCTGTATGCCGTCAGCTGCTGCTCGCTTCGCTCGCACGTCACTCACCAATCGCTTCAAATGCTCCATGAACACCTGCAAGCTCACATCATCCGTAAAGATGGCCTGTCCACCCGCCGGTCCAGCTCCATATCCACTCCCAGACATATGTGTCGTGGAGGGGTTCAGCTTACTAAGCAAGAACCTCGCTTGCGAACCTCCCTGATCTGTAACGACATACCGAGGGATAGGGTTCCGATCTTCTAGCAATTCCTGTGCATCTCCAATAGGCGATTCGAGGAGCTCCTTGAAGTTTTCGTAACCTTCTTGCTCTTGGTAATTCGCTTTGCGCCATTGAGCTATGGTTTCGCCGTGGAAGATTAGGATATGGAAGAAGGTGTCGAGGAGGAGGATGACGTCGGTTCGAATGGAGACTGAGTCGAGGAGAACAGGGTGGGGCTCGACATCGAAGGTGTAGGACATGAGGGTGGGTTGGATCATGATCAGGGAGTTGTTGACGTCCGCGTCGTTCAGCACATGCCTGACTCCCTTAGCGAAACAAAGTAAATGGAGAAGATATGCTCACCGATAGAAAGCCGTCTCGTCTGGCGAGTTGTTGAACACCTGTAGGAACTGACTCCGACGAAGATGGAACATGAATTGAGGGTATATCGAGAAGTTCGGGCTAAGCTGGAAACTTGTCGGGTCCTCCTTCCTGTACTCTGCAAACTTCTGACACAACCGAATGAGCATCCGATCGAGCCATCGAAGCACATCGGGACTATCGTCGACCTCCGCCTTGAATACTGCGATACGAGCCATGAGCACCGCTGCAGCCTCCTGATCGAATGACTGAGCGATGGAAGGATGACCGCCTTCGTGGAAAGTTCGAGCGACGGTGGTGACCCGCAGTCGGTACTGACCCGAAGCATGCTGGTAATGCGTAACGAATTGGACAAGCCCTGACTGGTTTGGCTGCAAAGGCTGTCCGGCAGGGGTGACGACCTCGAAGTATATCGCAAGGGATGTCTTCGGGGTAAGGGAGCAGACTTTCCATGCGGAGGTTTGGCCTATACCAATCTCGGTCTCTCCGACACAGGGTGACTTTTTATTGGCGGAGATGACATGACCAATGACACCGGAGATCTTGAGCTCTTTCGTTGTCTGACCGGGTTAGATGAACAGCTAAAATCGGTATCACGACACACTCACTAGTACCTCAAACGTTCCGTTTAGTCCCATTTTCAGATATCCCTGATCATCCTTTCCAAGCGTCCGCAGGAAACTTTGCTTGAAGATGGCGGTCATGAACGAGTCCGAGATGATCATGAAGCCATTCGTTGAGTTGGTAAGGGACTTCATTTCGAGCAGTCCGACCTGATCGAGGCATCCGGCGTATATATCTATAGCATGACCATTGGCAGAAGCTCGCTTTGACAGACTCTCGTAGTACTGCACGCGTGAGCGGGATCAATTTTTAAATCCCTATAGGACAGCATACCTTGGTCGCTCGCTTGAAATGCTTCACCGAGTCGCGGTCGATGTCATGGTGCGATCGAATCGGCTCCCGCAGCTCCGAGCTGACTACCATTCCTGGCCCGTCTGTAGCAGGACCACCAGAAAAGAGCATGATCCTCCCGCCTGTACCGGGGAAGGCAGACTATACAAATCAGCCCTGAATGTACCGACTGATATCGAGGGTCCCTCGATATCGACTCACTTCGAGCAGGGAGACCGCTACCCCTAGTGCAACACCCGTGCACCTCAAAGGCCTCTTGTCCGTCTCCACCGGCCATGGGTCCCTCTGCAACCCATCAAGGATATTTGTGAGCTGAAATTCGCAAGCCTGGACTGGCATTAAAAACTTGCTCGCTGCCGGAGCCGGCATCGGTTGTCCGGGACGAAGGGGTTGCATTGGTCGGGATGAAGGGTTGAGACCGAGCATGTCTGCGATCTGCTTCGATTGGTAGTCCTTTGACCCGCGGAACACGTATGACTTGGGGCAATCTGCATAGGCAAGCTCGTGCACCATTGCCTGAGGAAGTCAGACGGTGAATGCGAAGGATTGATGGTCTGAAACATACCATTGTACCATAGGTAATGAGCCCGACCAAGGCGTTCGGCGGAAGCAAGCTCAAGCTGACCACCAAAGTCTCCCGTAGCGCCTTCAGCTCATCCTCGTCTACGCAAGTATCGACAACGTAGAGGAAGACTGGTGGGATCTGAGCAGGTCGAGAGAGGGTGTACTCGATGGTGGTGTACTTGGGTAGAAGTTCGGCGGGAAGGTTGGTTTGGGAGATGTCCTTGTAGTGGTTTGGGAATGGATTGCGTTGAAGACAGAAGGGACAGATCCACATTTTCCCCCGAACATCGATCTGGCTGCAGAGGCATCAGCGCTGCACCATGGTGAGGAGGAGAAGAGCGATGCGTGGACTGGCTAGGGCTCACCAGTATGGATTTAGGATCGCTTTACATGACGCCTTACACGTCACCGGTTCATACAGCACAGGAGGTAGGTCATCACGTTCCTTGAGTGGCGTGTACAGCGCTGAGATGGGGACGACAGTCCGAGTCGCCTCGATGCGGCTGGATGGCCATGCATTCCAAGAGAATCGGACGCCTAAAGGAGATTAGCGAGCTGCATCAGCAGGTTCTTCTTATTCGTCCCACTGACCGTCTCTATCCTCGACATCTTCGAAATTGGATCCATTCATGATCGGTCGTGATCGGTCGTGAGGAGAGGGGTTCAAAGCGGATTGCTTAGCAAAGATGTAAGGGGGAAAGGGGTTAAGAAATGTCGTAGCGAGATTGAGACATAAGATGTGGACACGCGACGCTCAAGCGAAACGTGGCTTTTCGCTGCAACAGTCAAAGCCCTTCTTCCTAGAAGGCTCTCTTGACCAAAAGTGTTCCGTTCAAGCATGCTCGTGCTCAATGAGTGTACTAGATAGCTTCGCAAGGCTTCTAGATGACCATATCGACCTGCTGTATGATCAATTTGTAACGGATTTCTAGTTCTGCAAGCTGTTTGATGATACTGGAGACAACCAGGCAACGCCAGGAAACGCAAGGACCGTATTCTTGACATGGTGTCTCTCTGTACTTCGTCTCAGACGCTTTTAAGGAAGCTCGCCCAGGGATCTGAACCGCGACAAGACTGAATACTGAGCATTATATGATGGGTAAGCTCTACAAAGCGTAGGTCAGGTGATGTCTTCAGCGCAACTTCTATGTATTTCGGTGGCATGTAATGGCCGATTCCTCACAGCCAAAACTCGTTGTGGCGACCACTGAGGTCATGCTTCGTTCGCCTCGTTGTATCTCTCCAGGTCATTGTCATGAGGAGAAAACGTTAGGTCAGATAATCTCCTTTACGTCCTTCGTGTTCTGCCCGAACTGCGGACTTCCTATTGTACCTATCCGCTTTTCTCCTTAGTCGCAGTTCGCATCTATTTCCATCAACATGACAACCTCACCCAGGATGTCCAACCTTCACCTCGACACCTCCCTCGCATCCTCTTCCCGTCCAACTCGTCCCTCCCTGTCGCGTAACCCCTCAAGTGCGTCACTACGTAGATCATCCCCTTCGAACCCATTCCAACCTCTCCCACCACAAGCTGCTCTACCGTATCCGCCTCAATCTAAGCTTGGCTCTCAAAGAGCCCGGAGATGGCTTACGAGGCTAATCCCGCCATGGATTAAGCGGATCATGTCCAGGTCATCGGTCCTAGGGATAACCGTCATACTCTCGCTCTGCCTCATTCTCTACCTATCCGGGAGGAATTTGAGACCGAACGTCATCCCTTCTGGTAACTCAGCCGACCCAAGCTCAACTCCGAAACTCGTCAGTCCGGGAACACCCATGAACGATCAACTCCTTCACACAGGTCCGATCACACTCCCCAATCTCCCAGCAGAACATTACCTCGAACATTTCCCCATCCTTCAATTACCGGATTCCATCCTGAAACTTCCCCTCTTGGCCGAGCGACTTCACTCGTTCCTCCTTCGTCCTATCACCTCTCACTCATCAGAAGCCGAAACATACCAACAACGCTTCTGCCCGACTTTGATAACCGACAATCTCGTCAATGCCGACCAATTTCGAAACGAACAGGAGTGGTGGAGGGATGTCGATGCGAGTGAGATAGCCAAGAGAAGGGCTGGGATGGTGAAGTGGTTGGAGAGGAGGTTAGCATTGGGCGAAACTCTTGTGGCGAACGAGAATATGCAGGGAAGAGGGATAGTACTTACCGGTGGGAATCAGGTGGGGAATCTTCCACCTAGAGAGGAATAGAGCTGACGTAAGGCGGTAGGACACGACACTAAGGATGATCGCGCTCTTAAGGATCCTGCGACGGCTGGACGTTGACCTTCCTGTGGAGGTGTTCCATTATGATGATGAATTGCGAGATCCTGGGCAACGGCAGGAGATTGAGGAGCTCGGAGCGAGGCTGGTCGTCGTGAGCGAGGAGTCCGTTGTAATGTTCTTGGGGTGTGCTAATCAGCTGGACTGGAACCTTAGGCGCACGGATTGCAGAAAGAGCCCGGCGCATGGAAGGTGGGTCCTCGTTAAAATTCCCATGACACTCGCTGATGAGACTTACCGCAGAATTGGCAGGTACGAATGGGTTTAAACCCACATTTCGTTCACAGACTGATAGGTCTGTCAGATCAAAGGCCTTGCTATAGTCCAGTCCTCCTTCCGAGAAGTTATCTACCTCGACTCCGGTACTCTTCTCCCTGTTTCTCCGCTAAAAATTGTCCTGATCACTCGCATAGACAACACCCCACTCCGCGATCCAACCCACCTCTTCTCCTCCCCAACCTACCTCAACCAGGGTCGAGCCGTCTTCTGGCCCGACATCTCCAAAGATCACACCGACAACGCCATCTGGCGTCTGATGGGCGATCAATGTACCCTTGACCATTGGACTTTTGAATCAGGCGAGATCGTGATCGATAAAGCCGGTAATGGCGGGCTCAACCTCGCCGCGTTGCTAATTGCTGCAGGGATGCAAGGAGAGAGGGAATTTTGGTTCCGTATGAGCGGAGGGGATAAGGATACTTTCAGATGGGGTTTTAGAGCGTTGGGTCTGGAGTGGGGTGAACCGCCTAGGTGGTTGAGTGCTTTGGGTTTCTTGAATTCGTACGACGGGGGACGGTTTTGTGGACAGTGAGTAGAGGGTGTAACGCCACCGTTGGCTTCAGAGCTGACCCCGGTGAAGCACGATGCTGCAGTATGATTTGGATGTACCGGAGGGACAGACGAGAGCGTCACCTCTTTTCGTACATTCGTGAGTTATTCCTCTAAGGAAGAAGCGCTAGAAACGCGGGGTACTAATTGTCGGTGCTTTGTGGCAGGAATCTACTTAAGCATGTCGGCAATGGTGGTTTGGGACGAGGCAGGACTTTCACCCATGTCGTCAGTCACCCTCCCAGCCGAATAACCCGCTCAGCCTTTTGATCTTTTACTTCGCCTTGTCGAGGAATCCCGATGGGCATCTGCTGATCCCTCATTCTCGCAGAAACGCATCTCGATTGACGATATTTACAACCCCTTACTCAACTACGCCCATTTCTGGGTATACCAAGGTCCAGGTCGAGGGATGTGTCTCGATCTCGAATGGCATGATTCCACCGACGCAGAGAGGGGAGGAGCGGTGATTGAGACCGTCGAGGTCGGGGATATCGAGGGTGAAGTGTTTGAAGGGTTTGACGAAGCTTTCTTTGATACAGGAGGGAGAGTTGGGGGTTGGTGATGACTTCAACGAGGGATATACCCTGCACGACATACCACTTAGATAGATGAGATACCGATGAACACGACCATAGACGGTCATGTCAATGCAACACGCAAGTGTTGGCGAACGACTCAAAGCTGTCGATGCGAAGATCAGCATCTTGGAGAGACTACACCATCTCGATAAAGTCGTCTCATTCGCTTAACGATGCATGAAGCAGATGTTTAGTTTTGCGCGCAGCTTGCGCCCTTGAGAAGGCCACTTGTTCCGCTCCCCTCCTGTTTCTGATTCCTTCCTATGGTCTCTCCAACCTCCATCATCCCGCGACTACACAGCTTCCTCGTCTGCCTCTCCGCTATGCCCATCCCTCTCGCCATCCTCCAACAGCAGTCTCCCTCCTTGTCTTCGGATTCAGACTCAGAAGACTGCACGAGAGTCAGCCCAGCATACAGCTTCAAACACGTAGAACTCACGGAGATCACCAAGACCAGCTGAATCCAGCCCCGAGTTCTCCTTTACACCCAACTCGAAATCTACCCCCAACTCATTAGCTTCCACCCACTCCAACCTTTCACTCATATCGCTCACATCCATAGATAATGGTCGTCGCCATGAGTATACCCGTCCCACTCCCCAAAGCCCCCATCATATCCGCCACGACAGACAACAAACCCAAAGTCGCTCCTCCAAAAGCCGCAGCAGTCGGGATAACCCTCTTCAACTCCTTATAGATCGATGCATCCCGATGTCCGGCTAGAGTCATACTCTGATCTTTAAGTTGTTTGGCGACATCTCGAGGACCGGAACCGGAAACTTCGATCCATGTTTTCGAGAAGATGGCGCAGGCTGTACAGATGAAGGCGATGTAGATCACTGTGTGAAGTGGGTCGGTTAGGGTTGCGGTGAGAGAGTGTGGGGCGGAGATGTAGTAAGCTATCCCAGATACTGCGCCGAGCTGGGATGGGATGTCCTCCATGGGCTGATGTGTATTAGCAGACTTGTGCGATAGCGATGGGAATGCATGACTCACCTCCCAAACGCCGAGGAGACGGACGAGGAGGTTGTCAGGGAACCGCGAAGAAAGCATCTGGCTGACGAGGAAGACGTTACTGGTGAGAGCCGACTCGAGCATGATCGGCATGTTCGAAGTATAGAACAGCTTGACCGGGTAAGTCCCCCTCTGGCCCCGCATCTTACTGCTCTTGATCGGAATCTCGATCCTGAATCCCTGGAGGTAGATGACCGCAGCGAATACCGCGACTGTCGCGAGGAGGTTCGTAATGTTCGGCAACCTTTCCCTGTAAAACGCCTCTTTCAACGCGCGGGTCTTGTTCGAGTAAGTGAACAAAAGGTGGAAGAGAGCGATGATGGCTCCCTCGAACTCCGGTCCGCGGCCGGTGTTGACAGTGTTTGGTGAGAAGGCTTTCCAGATGATTGATTCGCAGATGTTGGTTGCTATGAAGAGGGAGATACCGGAACCGAGTCCATAACCTTTAGTGAGGAGCTCGTCGAGAAGGATGACGATGAGCGAAGCGGAGACGAGTTGTAGAATGAGGAGCAGGCAAACACCAGGACCGAGGGAGGACGGTGAGCCATAGAGACCGGTGAGGACGTAAACCGTTGCTTGTCCGAGCGAGATGATCAGGGCGAAGACTAGAAAGTCAATCAGTCAGACCCAACACGATTCTTCTTTTACCGCTGGATGATTACTCACGCTTCTGTGCCCCGCCAAACAACGCACGATCATCCTTCAAACTGAAGTCCACATCGATCAACTGCGCGCCAGCAAGCAGCTGCATAATCATCCCGGACGTCACGATAGGCGTGATACCGAGCTCCATAAGGGTCCCACGGTTGGAAGCGAGGATAGCACGAAGCCAGTAAAGCGGGTCGGACGAGTCGGAGGACATGATTCCGTATAGTGGAACTTGGGAACAGACGAGGAAGATGAGAAGCGTCGTAGCTGTCCATAGGACTTTATGGTTGAATATGACCTGAAGGATATCAGCAGTGAGATGAAAACAGTGGCGGAGCGGAGATTCACCTTTCGTTCCGGTGCTGTCACCTCTGGAAGGATAGACATGAACGGTCGGACGAGCTCGAGGAAGCGGACTACACAGAATTTTATGAGCAAGTTTCTGTTTCCAGATAAGGTGCTGCTTACAGCCTGCCATTTTAGAAGACCAGCGATGGGGATGCTGGCTGAGCCTAGGACGATAATTAATGAGCGGTCGAGGAGGAGCAAGGAAGAAACGTCGCGCTGGCTCAGGACCTGGAGACTCAGACGCTTTCGGGCGACAGCAATCTTACGTAAGCAGACTTTCTCCCTTGACCCGCTCACAAAAAGTCGAGTAACGAATTGCAAAGCTTGTGGGATTCTGCATCTGCTCAGCTGTCATCCCGTCAAGCGGGTCTTTGAAAGAGAGCTATAACACTCTGAAGAGTTGAAAGCTCGCGGATATGTCCGAGGACCCGACTGTCACCGCGAGACCGGTGACCTCCCTTTCCGCTCGACCGGAACGAGCAGGAACAGCACCCATCAAAGCGGAGTAAGTACCTTCTAACTCTTGCTCTCCCTATCCTCGTCACCGCGTGGTACATTGGCCGATGCTTATCTCCCTAGGTATCTCCTCCACCCATCTCCACTCGTCGAGAATGCCTCCTCATCAGCCCTTAATGACCGTTCCAACCACCCTCTCACAGCTGACAACGATGACGATGCCGCCGAAGCACAAACTTCTACCGCCCTCCCCGACTCCCGAGAAACGAAGCGTCATAAATCTAACAAGAAGGACAAAGACAGAACGGGGCAGAACAAATCTCGTTCCTTCCCTGTCGTCCGTGAATCCGGTCCGAAGATATGTCGCGCATGGGAAACGGCGGGAATATGTTCAAGGGATGGATGTAGGTTCGCCCATGACTGGAGTGGCTATTTCGGGGTCAAACCTCATGATATTCATCTTGAAGCGAGATCGGCGATCAAAGGGGAAGCGCCGTTTGTGATGAAGAAGAAGAGAGTGATTTCAGGGGAGGATGAGTTGGGACGGACAGTAGATTTGGGGACGGATTGTCCGGTGTTTAGGGATATGGGGTGGTGTCCTTATGGATGGAGATGTCGGTTTCTTGGAGGGCATGTGAGGTTAGTAGGCCAGGTTGATATAGGTGTCGCGAGGATAGGAGGAGCAGAGAGGATTGGAGATTGGGAATTGGTAGGGAAGAAGGGCGAAGATAGTGGAAAATCGAGAAATCGAGAGACGAATTGGCCGGATCATGAGGCGATTTCTAGATTACGAAACAACTCGGTACGTGAAGACAAGATCACCGCGTCGGTCTTCGGCTGACGATGAGGACAGTACGATTACCCCTTCTCCGAGAAGTACCTGCACCATATTGAGCCTCTTAAACCCTTCACCCTGATTCGAAATAAGGCGTTATCCAAGCCGACCAATGAAATCGTATCGGAGGAAGATGCGATGAATGACACTATGTCCGCTGTAGAACCTGTCATGAGTGCTCCGATCACGAACGGCACGAACGGACACATGGATGTAGAGAGCGAAGCTATGGATGTCCCCTTACGACCCGAGGAGAAGAGACGGCTCAACTGGGAGAACGGTCTCTACCTCGCTCCGTTGACGACTGTCGGGAACCTAGTGAGCCTTCATCCGGTCTTTTCTCCTCCTGCTGAAGCTGATTGTATCTCCAGCCTTTCAGGCGATTATGCGTCTCATATGGCGCAACCATCACATGCTCAGAAATGGCACTCGCTCAACCCTTACTTTCGGGTCACTCGGAAGAATGGGCTCTCGTTCGGCGACATGAGTCCGAGAGGATGTTTGGTGTACAGCTGGCAGGGGGTTATGCGAATCGAATGGTTCCTGCTGCGGAAATGCTCCGAAAGGAGATTGGAGATGGAGTGGATTTCGTCGATGTCAACTTGGTCAGCTCGTATTCTGCCCGTCTTGAACCGGGCTGATCGGCTGAACAGGGATGTCCGATCGATTTGGTGTTCAATCAGGGCGCTGGAAGTGCTTGTGAGTCTTAGCCAAGGTTGCTGAAGATTGCAGCTGATGTGATCAGTACTGGATTCGCCTGGACGATTGGGCAAGATCTTGGTGGGCATGAACAGGGCGTTAGGAGAGAGTGAGTTCAGCCTCGACCTGGATATGTATGCTGACAAGTTCAAGTCCCCCTTTCCGTCAAGTTTGTGCGTATCCCCGGCTGGAAGGATGATCGTACTGATCAATGGATCAGCGGACGGGCGTAGCAAACGGGAAACCGAATGCTCATAAACTCATTCCTCGTTTTGCCACTCAATGGGGCGCAAGCGCGATGACAGTCAGTGTCCTGAAGAATGATAATAGGGTTATGAGCTGAATCACGACATTCAGCTGCACGGACGGTCACGGCAACAACGCTACTCTAAACTCGCCGATTGGGCATACATTAAGGAGTGCGCTACCGCACTCCGCGAGTCTCTCTCTGACGGCGGATTACCTCCCGCTCCGATCTTCGGTAACGGTGACTGCTTCTCGGCTCAGGGGTATTACGAGGAGAAGGAAGCAAGCGGAGTGGATGGGATCATGGTTGCTCGTGGAGCTTTGATCAAGCCTTGGATCTTCACTGAGATCTCTGAGCGGAGAGAATGGGATATCTCCGCTACTGAGCGCTTAGAAGGGATCCGAAAGGTTCGCGACCCTCTCGCAGGCCCATGGAACAGTGCTGATCATCGCGTAGTATGCTGAGTATGGCTTATCCCACTGGGGTTCCGACACCCAAGGTATCTCCTTAACTCGCCGATTTCTCTGTGAAGCCTTATCCTTCCAACACCGCTACATCCCTATCGGTCTCCTCGAGGTTCTTCCTCCGAAGCTAAACGAGCGCCCACCAGCCTATCGTGGGCGGAACGAGCTGGAGACACTGTTGAGTAGTCCTTTCTCAGGTGATTGGGTCAAGATCTCGGAGATGTTCTTGGGGAAGGCCGAGGACAGTTGGAGTTTCGTTCCGAAGCATAAGAGTAATGCTTATGGTGGGGAGGAGGCGCAGGGTTAGGGCATGTATCGCATTATCGTCCGTACGAAGGCAGTCGGTCCAGGGGCATATCTTGACGAGCATCAAACGTGGCGAAAGTCTCCATATCAACCGGGCCGAGCGATCCGGCAGAGTATTTTTTCACGGCATGGGAGATGCCGAGTACGGAATCATCGATGATCATCAAGATCAATCATGGGACCGAGCGGTTGATCCGGCTTTGTCAGACAGCTTCATGATGTCTTGACCAGCCAGTGTTGCCTGTGATCTGTATTGGAGTTGACATCGGTCTTCGAGCGGGCCTACGTCAAGATGGAGGCATGGCGACAATACCGCGCTTTCACCTTAGACCAGGAGCCGGCGACGACGACGACCGTAACTCATACGAATACATCGGTAGCGAACCCCGCATCTTCCGCTACGACCCTACGAGAGCCTATAAGGACCTCTCCTGACAATCAGAAGGAAGAGCAACGCAAAGATGACTCCTCATCACCATCCACCACACCTAACCGCCCTGTACCTACATCCGCCGAAAAACCTCCACTAACCCTCCTCACCTCCCCGACCTCACCCACCTTACCCACCTACGTGACCTCACCCACCTTACCCACCTATGTTAGCTTCCTCCCGTCCGACCCATCCAACCCTCAAAATTGGAGCTCACTATACAAAGCGTGGGTAGTCTTCCTCCTAAGCTTCCTGACCCTCTCCCTAACATTCGCATCATCCGCTTCATCCTCGGCCGAGATAGGCGTGATGGAGGAATTTGGATGTGGTGAGATAGCTGCGACCGCTATGACTGGTGTTTTCCTCGTTGGGATGGGTTTGGGAGCCATGCCCGCGGCGCCGCTTTCGGAATGTACGTCCGTTTCCAACGTCATCTAAAGATTGTCGCCGAGATGGATGGCCTAGCTGATAAGGGAGCAGTGTATGGAAGATTACCGATTTACGTCCTGACGGTGTTCCTTGCGACCATCTTCGAATTGGCTGCTGCGTTGGCACCGAATATCACGGCTCTCCTCATCTTACGGTTCATCGCGGGTCTTGTCTCCTCTGCACCACTCTCAAACGTAGGCGGAACGTAAGTCTACTCACACTCAATCCCGCCTTATGTCAAATTTTCCAAGGCTTCTCGCTTGTACTAATCATCCTCCAGGCTTAACGACATCGGTAACCCCGTCCTACGCACTATCGCATTTCCCCTCTTCGCCTCATGCGGCTTCGTCGGTCCCTCAATCTCCCCCATAATAGGTGGCTTCCTGGCAACCTCAAAACTAGGTTGGAGGTGGTGTTACTACCTCTGTACGATATGGAACGCGGTGGCTTTCCTCATGGTGGCGATCTTCATGCCTGAGACTCTCGCACCCGCGCTTTTGAAGTTCAAAGCGATTAGGTTGAGGAGGTTGACTCGGGATGGGAAGTGGAGGGCTAAGGTTCAGGATGAGAGTTTGAAGGAGGCTACGGTGAGGGCTTTGAAGAGACCTTTTGTAATGTTGGCTGTGGAACCGGTGGTTCAGTTCTTCATCGTCTATTTGACCGGTGAGCTCATTTTCTCTCTTTCTTGAAACCCCTATTTCCTTGTACCCCTCTTCCATCTCAACTGTCCGAACTACGATTGGGGTGGCTCATTTCGTACACGACTGAGTAGCTCGTCCTCAGCACTCGCGCTGACACGCTCGCAGTCGTCTATATAGTCCTGTACGGAACCTTCTCAGCCTACCCGAAAATTTTCTCAGCACACTCCATCTCTCAAAACCATATCGGCCTCACTTTCCTTCCCATCACCGTCGGCTTCATCCTCCTTTTGGTCGGGACGTGTTTCCACTACCTTCGATATAAGCGATTGTACGCCGATGCAAGGGCGGGGAAGCAGAGGAGGGGGATATGGGATGGGAAGGTTGAGCCGGAGGAGAGGTTGGTTCCACGTGAGTATTGAGCCGGCTTTGATCTCGGTAAAAATGTAAGGATTAGCTGATAAGGAGAGCCGTAGTAATGGCTGCGGCGATACTTTTCCCGGCAGGACTGTTTTGGCTCGCTTGGACTTCACCACCTAGATTCAACGTCTGGATTCCGATGATGAGGTTTGTCTCTTTCCACCTCTCACCTTTTCTTCTCTCTTCGATCAGCTAACTAACCTCTTACATTAGCGGCCTCCCCTTCTCCATAGGCCTTCTCGCGATATTCCAAGGATCCATACAATACAATATCGACTCCTATGGCGAATTCGCCTCTTCTGCCGTAAGTCCTCTTGTCCCTATTCCCAGACCTTAATCGGTACTCCTCCTCGTCTGAACCTCGTGCTCATGTCTCTTCTCTAGCTGGCCGGGTCGACTCTGGTTCGTTACGGTAAATTGCTTAACTTCGTTGTCCGAAGCTTGGAGCTGATCATCGGGTCATAGGTGTATCCGGTTTTGTCATCTTGGGCTATCCGAAGATGTATGAGAATCTAGGGACGGAGTGGGCCACCTCGTAAGTTCTTTCCCTTCATGTTTTCCTCAGATCTCAGATTTTGAGCTGATTTGCGACTAGGATCTTCGCTTTTCTCGGACTGGCGCTCACGCCCGTCCCCTTCGTGTTTTATCATTATGGTAAGTCACATCAACCGAGTACTGTGGCACGCTGAGAGACTCTTTAGGACGGAGAGTCAGATCACGATGTCGGTTTACTGTCCGGGATTCATAGCATAGACAGGGATGATTAGAGGATATAGACATCGCATCATGTAAACCGCATCAGTAACAACATGCAAAGTGACTGTGAGCTCTGTTCACGCCCTCTTGCGCTTCGCGCGTTCGCGTCTGAGGTATGCATCGGGCTTGTCAACACCCACCTCAACCAATCATGGCGCGGCTTTGTAGTAGCTACGAAAATTTGGGGCGTCTAGCTAGTCCTGCGTCTGCCAAAGTCCATACGACTTCCCTGGATTGGTCTGCCACAGCCGGATCGTCCCTGAAAACCTCGATCAACCACTAGCTCTCATGAACCTTGGGATGGACTCACCATCCTCCGACCCGCTCGCATACACCTCGCCATCGGGGCTGTACGAAGCACAGAGAACCGGTCCATGGTGCCCCTTGTACACCTCCTTCTCTTGACCAGAGTCAAGATCGTATACCCTGACCCAAGGATCGTTCGCGGATCCAACAATGAAGCGGTCTCGGAGGAAAGGGTGAAGGGATGCGGAAGTGGGCGGATGAGGGAGAGGGATGGTGACTGGTGGGTGTTGGCTGCGGCATACATCAGAACGAGCGTAATGAATGGTAAATCGAGACGGCGCTTACCGAAGGATGTCGAGGAAATGGACTTTGGACCCCGCGGTGACGCTCAACGTTCCTCCACCATGTGCCAACTCCATCGAAGATACAGCTTCGCCAAGGTCAAGCGAGGCGGTCTGAGTGAGAGTGCGCAAGTCCCACCAACTACCGAAGTTCAGCATAGAAGCGGAGTGTGGTGAAGGAGAAGGCTGACCGGACTATACCGTCCTCTGACGCGCTGACGCCGATCGTGCCGCCCTGCCCCTCGTCCCAGACGAGACTGCGAACTGTGCCGTCGCATGACAAACCATCGGGATTATTGCCAAGAACAAGAGGTTCGGCGTCCGGTCGACCCAGATCGAAGAGGCGGATCTTCTTCTCGTGTCCGCCCTACACGCTTGAGTTCAGCTAATGTCGAAAATCTGGATCTCCTTCGAGAAGGACGAAGACAGAAATATCGTAGCTGGAAACTCACTGTCAAGAGGTATTGAGGCTGTTGTTGCGGGTTGAGGGCGACGGACCGGACGATGTGTTTGTGCTGGAAGGTGTGGAGAGCCTCGCCGGAGTTGGTGTCCCAGATCTTCCTGCATAGATAAGTAAGCCCTGGACAACCAAGGAAAGACCCCCTAGGTAGGGTGCTCGTGGTACCAGGCTCACGCAGTGAAGTCTGCGCTTCCAGTGACAGCTCGTGAGGTGTCGAGGGAGATTTTGGACGACCAAACAGCGCCTTTGTGGCCTGCGGATCATACTTTAGCCGGAGGCTGCCAAATTTTTCCTAGCTAATGCCAGGCCTAAAGGCTGACGACCCACTGACCTAAGAAAGTCCCAATCCAGTCTCCGAGCCAGCTCCGGAGCATAGGGTTGCCATCTTTACACGCCGAAATGAGGAGGTAGGTGCCATCGTCGAGGCTGGGGGAGCAAGTGTCAATGCGTGGCTTGGACACTGCAAACAGTATATGACGGCTGAGAGAAGTAGGCAGCTCGCACTCACAGGTTAGAGAATCGAAGATGCGTCACGGGCCGCGTATGCCCAGAACAGAGAAGAGGTTGCACCTTGATCGGGGAGTGACCATTCTGACCAACAGCAACGTTACTGTTGGGCTCGGGAGTGTGCGAGTGGGAAGATGGGTTGGAGTAGCCGTTCGTATAACTGGCCATGCTTGGATGATGGCGAGTCAAGGACGTCGTTCGGGGCGGGTTCTGAGGTGATTTGTATTGATGATGACAGTCTCAAGACCTGTAAGATCGCCAACACAGGCCGAAGATGGGGTTCTCTTTGGTATTCATGAAAGCAGCTTTGAGGATTGGGTTGATCGCTTCCTCTCGTTGAGAGATTGTCAAAGGATCTCCTTTGACAATTCGATAAGGAGCGATAGGGTGTATTTTGCCTACCACCTGTGGGGAGAAGGTGAGGGCTTCTCGTTATAGTCGTACAAGGCGTATTTACGGAGAGATGTGTCGAGACGATGCAGTAACATACAGATGTTGTGGCCTTCAGAATGTTCTAGCTGATGACTTGTGAAAGGGGCTATGCGAGCTCGAGTATTGAGTGGTTGGTGACGTGCTCACAAGGGTTTGCAAGAGGCCTTGTTTCTGATATCAGGTACAATGACGAGTCAAGGAAGAGATTCTTAGAAGTATCTAGAAGGGGGAGACAAAGGGATGATGAGGAGAAGACAGCAAAAGCGAATTACCGGACGAAGAATCCTAGCTTTCATACGCGTACCCTAACTTATCCGTTAGTTCCGCTTGCCACGACGACCCTCATACGCTAAACGCCGTAATAGCGGACCGGCTCCCGTTTCTAACTTTCAAAGTTATCCTTGACATCCTTTCGCACAACACTCTATCGCCAACCCCGCTCAGCACACCTTTACCTCACTTCGCTTATATCTGACTCCGGCTCAAGATGAAGCTTGTCAGGTGAGCGACGGCATCCCCCTTCTCTCGCAAAGAACCTAATGCATCCCGCTCAAACGAGTCACCTGCCTACCCAGGTGTCCTATTTCCATGGGGAAGCATCAGGTCTCCCTTTTGCTCGTGTCCTGTTTGCCGCCCCACGAGATGCGACAACGGGTGATTGACGTTCCGTTAGATTCTTGATGAAGCTCAACAATGAGACGGTCACGATCGAGCTGAAGAATGGGACTATCGTACACGGGACCATCACCTGTGAGTGCCAGTGATATGTCTATCAAAGCGCTGACCACAATCGTCACTCTCTCCTGCCGATTCCTCTCTCTTATCGCGAATGAATGCGATATGAACGCCAATCTCTATACTTCCGCCTCAAACCTCGCTGCGACACACTTCTGGTGAACCTGCCTCTCCCTCGTCATATCCTTCCCTCGGAACAGCCGTCGACCCTCAAATGAATACCCACCTCAAATCCGTCAAACTCAACCTCCGTTCCACCGCCCCGAACACCCCTCCTCTCTCCTTAGACAGCATAGCGATCCGAGGCAATAACGTTCGATATTACATCCTCCCCGACTCGTTACCGCTCGATACGCTGCTAGTGGACGACGCACCTACGGCGAAGAAGAGGAAAGAGGCTGCTGCGCGAGGACGAGGGGCTCGGGGTGCACCTAGAGGTGGGAGAGGTGGGGGTGGTCGGGGTGGTGGAGGTGGACGGGGAGCACCGAGAGGGAGGGGTTTCTAGGGAGGGAGAGGATGGATGAACGATCACTTTGGTCCGGGAGAGGCAAGAGGATTTTCTTATTTCGCGGTGATTGTCAAATCACATTGCCCATGTACATCAGTCGACTGATGTCCTGGACTAACCTTACCAGGAGTTTGATCTGTAGAGACGAAAATGTCATTCAATACACCTTCTACCGCTCTTCACGTCAGGATCAGAAGCTCACTTTCCTGAATCGTCCACTGCTTGTAAGGGCGCGGCGCGGGCGTCCTCGTGATGAGCAGTCCGAACAATAGCATTCAACAAGTGTACTTCAAGGGACAGGTTCATGGACACTGTAAGCGAAACCGATAGCTCTTCGCAAAAGCTGTTTGGAAGGGGCAGTGGAACGATTCTTCCGGATGCCTCTATACGAAGATTCTTTCGATCTCGTCTCCTTCAAAGGTCTGGATGAAGATGCAATTCCCATCGATCATTCATATCCAGTATACTGACCCTTAATCAAAACCCCAAGAATCGTCACTCATGACCTTCTGACCGAACCAACACGCTATGATACAGCTCTTCTCTTCTCGAGGTCCGACCCCATTCCTCGTTCAGCCAGAAGATTCGAGAGCCTGCTGCAGACAGTTGTTGTACTATATATCACGACTGGTCAGTCCAGTCCAGCCCAATCCATTGCAGTGATTTTGATTTTTTATTTTGAATTGATGGGGTAGAGGTGAACATCTGGCTCGAACTCACCTGGGTTTTGCATGCCGATTGATCCGGGGTTGATTCCTCACAGTTATCGACCTGGGTCATACAGCTACCATCGAGAGCGTCTTGGAGTTTCCCGTCGTAGTAGATTGTCCCGCACGTTTCGAAACCTTGCGAGGTGGCTGAGATGGGATTGAATCAGGTTCAGCTTTCAGTCCACGATGAAGAGAGCATGGTGAACGTGAAGGGAGGAAGAGCACGATGAGACATAGAATGGGGAAGAAAACAAAGCATAAAGATCTGGCGGGATTAGATGAGGATGGTTGGGGGAAGCGACCCAGGTCAGGTGATGGGACGACGGGTAAGGGTGATGGGATGACGGGTAAGGTGATGGGATGACGGGTAAGGTGATGGGATGATGAGGAAGCTGATCACTCACAGTAGACTGGCGGGGCTACACCGCCAAGAGCAGGAGTGAATTGCTGGAAGTTGTAGCCGCAGTTGTCGCATACCGGGCACTCGGCCTGACGCTTGAGCACAGAGGGAGCCGCGCTGCTGAGATATTAGCGGTGCTCGATCCTTAGGCAGCTAGTACAAGAAAGTTTAGAGACTTACGAGACGAGAGCGAGGGTCGCGAGAACAGCAGAGACGATGGTGAACTTCATCTTGTCTTGTATGCTAGGTTTCGTTTGAGAAAAGTATGAGAGAAAAGTATGAGGTGAATATGGGTAATGGATCGTATATTGGTTGACGGGGCGATGGAAGGCGTTCCAGGTGAAGTGCTTTATACCTCTTCCCCCCACCCGGACCTCCGTAATTGCTCTTCACCCCCCCAAGCCCCAGCCCGAAGCCCCGAGAAAGTGCCATCATGTCATGTTTGTAATAAGGCATAATTCTCCCTAAAGGCTGTGTTTTGGGAGACGGATACCTTTCATTTTGGAACGGATACCTTTCATTTTGGAGACTCGTGTTTCCATCGAAGGCACCCAATGTTCCCGTTCCTCCCCTCATCAGCATGGTAACGCGTGGGTTGATTGGGGAGACATGGAATAGCGTGTTCTGTTAGCATCGCCTCGATCAACGGGGAACACGGGAAGGAGGAGGGGACGATTCTCGATCGACATCCCAAGTGGTTCTAGCGTGTTTTCGAACAGGATGCGGAGTAGCAGCTTATCGTTTTTTTACTTCTGCTCATGTTTCGCTGGAAAATATTTCGTTCCGGTCAGGACCCCATCGGTCATCTCGCCGTCCTTCCATGAGGGACTCCTTTCCAACCCCGTGATGCGGGTAGAAACGCGAGTGCCCTTAGGACCCGATGATCATTACTTGCGACCAGTAAAACCAAGGTTCTACAACGATTAAACGCACGCGCCAGTATGACCTCGTTTCGTATACTAGATGAAATGTTCCTTGTGGCGTTTTGGCGTTTTTTATGGTACCTGCCCGAGAATGGGAAAGCCTCTGGTCATACGGAAAGCTGAGATGCGGGTGTGATCAGCCCGCGCGTCATCATTGTCGCATTCATTTCTCCCTCATCCTGGTCGCCATGCTGGCATGCATTGCAGTCCCTTCTAGAAATTTATCACCTTCAGTCGATTTTAGTTAGCAGATATGGACAGCCCCCGAACCGAACTGACCCCCTCAATATCAATATCCCTTATCGAAATCAACGACATTGAATGGCTTCCCACCCTGCCTAATCCGCTTAACATTCGCCACTAACAGATCAGCAGCAGCGCTGAAGTATCCCGTAAAAGTCACCAGCCGAGTGAGGGGTTATGATCACGTCTGGATGGGTGTAGAGAGGGTGGCCGTCCGGGAGGGGTTCCGGATCTGTGACATCTAGTGCGGCACCGGCGAGACCTTCGGAAGATTCGAGGGCGAAGAGGACGTCATCTGCGCAAGGTCAGCGGATGATGTTGGCGAAGGAGTAAGACAGCGAACCTGAATGAGTCGAATCTCCGCAGCCAACGTTGTCGAAAACCGGATTCCTCTTCATCTTCTCTACCACAAATCAGCACGAGGAAGGCAGTCCATGTTGCGATCAGACCTACTGAAATGTTCCGCTTTCAGCATGAATTGCGTTGCGGGTGTCGAAGGCAGGCTAGCGACCAGCATGTCGCACCGAGACCAGAACTCCTCGAAAGACTTCTTATCGTTTGTCGAGTAGTAGGCGGTGGGGATGTAACCTATGATCTGACTTCAGATCAGTTGCTCGAGGCGCAAGGTAGGTGTACTCACCATCTTTGTCTCCGGTACCAGGTATTATGGACTGTCGGGTCCAATCAGGACGACAAACAGGGGTAAGGAAGGACCGACTCACCCCATCGTCCTCCCGCTTAGTCCCGCTCGAGTTGGCAGCGATGACCACGCAGTTGAAAGCTTTCAGCAGACAAGCCGTTTCTCGAGCAGTGTGACCGTATCCCTGGACCCGTCATCAGCGATATTAGAGTGGAGTCTAGAATCATCCGGACGGACAGAAGACGGCAGATTCGTCCCCCCCTCAACCTCTTTCGACATTTCCGATCGACTCGGCCATTGCGCTCTTTCCTGTACAAGCCCAGAATACTTCAGCGTTCACCAAGCGAAAAGTCAAAAAGGACATACACGACAAAGGAACATTTGATATGGTGCTTCATGTATACTGGTATCTCCATTCAGCTACGGTGAGAGAATTAAAGTAGAAAGACTGACGGTTGACGATTTGGGATATTATGTACTGGGGTATGGAGAATGAGTGGATGCCTATGATCGAGTCAGCCTAAGAAAAGAAATAAGAGACGAGAGGAAGACGTACGGGAAGCTGTACATATCGTGATCTGCTTCTTCGCCTTTTCAGACTTCATAATGGGAAAAGCCAAAGCTTTGTTCGCACCAGCTTTGTACGGTCGCAATTTATTTTCATCCACCAACGTCACGAAACATGTATGTGACGTACCCGAGGATAATTGTATGATCTTCGTCCGAAGTACGTTCTCGATATCGAGTCTGGGAATCCTACGATATCTGCCAGGATCTTCGAGGGGATTTTCTCGGATCAAACCCTGAGCCTTGGACTGGCGGTGATCTCCGCAACAGTGAATTTCGAAGCGTGTCAAGAGTACCATTTACAGTATCACGCATGGCTTGTTAATCGTCCGAAAGCCAGGGCATGATCTCCTGTAGACAAGTTCACAACTGTCTTGACTTTCTCGTTTCCCAAATACAGCACCGATTAGATCGGTTGTCAATCGCAATAAAAAACTTCCTGTAGAACGGCATGATGACCGTTTTCAGCCTTGGCATGACGTCATGCCCCTCGAAATTGCGAAGTACACGCTCCTTTTTTGTCCGTTTTGTTGCCCATCACTCCTTTGTTTTCGCTGCACCCCAATGCGGTCAACTCCTATCGAATCTGCACCATTCTCCAACACTACTATGGCAACCCACGATACCGCCATGTCTCTCGCTACTTCCATTCCTCGACCGCTCGGATCCCGCTTTCCCAAGCGATAGCGCCACAACACCCTTTGCTGCGGACTCGCTTCGAGAGACGGCTCGTTGTCGACCGGCAGAGGTAGCTTCCTTTGGCAATGCGGGTTACAGGATCTGTGAGAAGATGGCAAGAAAGATTACTCCATCATAACCTTGGTACGGAAGTATCACGTTTCGCCGACCGGTTCCGACCTAAATATCGCTTCCTCGATGAAGAGGATTGCGAACTTCTGGAAGGCTTTTCCGAGGACAGCTACAGTCGACCATCTTCACCCATCCAACCACCCTTCAACCTCCTTCGCGATCATGTCAACCCCCTCATCATTGTCCTCGCCTTGTCCTGGATCGTCGGGCTATACTTCGCTTTCCCCTCCCCAACCACTATACCCGTCTTCATCGGTGCAGCAATCGGAGTTACGTCTTGGACTCTCTTCTCATGGTTCCGAATCGCACTGTTGATGTTCCGGAGCAAGCAGTTCTCTACGTCCTGCTTCGCTTCCTGGCCCGTGCGTTGTCGTATCGGACTGGCAACCTGTACATTCCTGGTAATATACTGGATCAGCCGCGGCCTCATACCTCCCGCAGAGCTTGTACCACCACTTCTCTCTTCCCACCCCGGTGTCCCGGAGAGGTACTTCATCGCAGCCAACCTGTATAACAACGAGGCAGTCTTCAACGACTGGTCCTCCCAATTGCTGAAGCTATCACGACATCGTGAGTATCGTCAGTATACACTGATGACTGCACAATGCGCTGAAAACATCCGTAGTTGGCGAGAAAAACACCTTCATCTCCATCTACGAGAGCAACAGCTACGACAATACCAAGCGGTTACTTGAAAAGTTCCGGAACACGCTACATACAAATGGGATTGAGAATCGGATCGTCACCGAGAACGCGGATGATCGTTGGTGGCCGTACGGTACAGCACCCGAACGGATCGCCTACCTTGCGGAAGCTCGGAATCGGGCACTCAAACCGTTACAAAGTGATGATGCTACGATACGATTGGAGGGTTACGACAAGTTTGACAAGGTCATCTTCTTGAACGATATACTGTTCTCTTGGCAGAGTATCGTTCGGCTCCTGGCGACTCGGATTGATGGTGGTGACGTATCTTCGCCAACTGAATATGACCTTGCTTGTGCGATGGATTACTCTGCGCACGGTAGGTCTGAATCATAAGAGATGTCTTTGGCCGATTCTATTTGGACTTTTGCTTATGACGGTTTTTACCCTCAGGCTTGTACGATACATGGGTCGCTCGAGATGTGTGCGGAACACCATTACGACCTTTTTGGCCTTATGTAAAGGATAAGAGGAGCGTGGAGCACGTCAAGCGAGAGGTGCCGTTCAGAGTGGCTACCTGTTGGAACGGAGCGGTCGTCTTCCCGGCAGAACCGTATATCTACCGAAACGAAACCAGAGAGAGTGTCAATTTAAAAAGGGGTTGGAAAATGCTCGATCTCCGTGAGTCCTTTCCCCCCTTTTCTCACTATCCAGTACAAGCTGAGTCGCGTGTTCCACTCAGCTTCTTACCCCGGGGCGAGGATATCACCGCCGCTCGACGATCCAATCAAGTTCAGAACATCCGGCATCGACGCATGTGATCATAGCGAAAGTTTCCTGTTCAGTTACGACCTACATCGACTTTACAACGACCCTCAAAGACCGCCTCGAATATACATGAACCCGACCGTCAAGGTCGCCTACCTACCGAAATGGTACAGGTGGCAGAATACTGTCCTACGTATTGGCGTAGTCAAGTGGTATGTTGGTAAGTCATCTTTCGGATCTAAAGCACGTGAGGTTGGTCTTACACTGAGCTTGATCGGTATGATTAGAACATTGGAGTCGAGGTGTACCTCTCATGTTTTTCGGTTGGATCTACGAATGGGCTTCGACAAGGAGAGATCTATGTACTTGGTCGGCTTTGAACACGCCTGAACACTGTCCGCTCCTGCCAGGACCGTTTGAGAGACATTGGGATCAGTGAGGACCGGGGTGGCAGGAAATTTCGATTGAGTGCGGAGTGATCGGATCATGGTGACATTTCGCGGAAGGCTTCGGAGGTGTTCCATGATGGTGGCGAGGTAAACTAGTGTTCTGCAAGGTATCTTGGGGACGTGTCTCCTCTGCATACATCCTGGATCTTTCCCTCGGACAGAACAGCTATTCTTCCCTTCCGAGAGAATGAGTGGAATCGTGAACGTTGAGCAATTCTCGAATCACAAATGTGCTCGTCGGGGTGAGAGTAACTTAGTGTTTCGAGAGTGGGAACAAAGGCAGGGCGGTTTCGCGAGGTTGAACCATCAGCAGGAGGAGAGCCTTCGAGCAGAGCTTGCATAGAGTCCTATGGTACCTAAGGTGCTCCGCCCGCTTTCAATCTCTCAGTCCGTAGCGCGCCAAGGGCAACCTTCCCAGTATAAGCAGAAACCACTGACAATGCGAGGAAGTAGGGTAAGAACTGTGATCGACACATCAGCATCGGCCTGCCGAAACATCGAGGAAGGGGCTGAAGGAAAGGATAGGGTGGGTCGGACTAGCCTGATATAGCTTGAGCCGGAGCCAGTAGGTCAAAATCAACGCTTCCAGCGCTGCGAGAGTTCCAAGGAAGAGGTATGTCGAACTTGGAGCTGCTTTGATCTCTAGCGCTGGGTATACTTTCCCAACCTGTCCCAGGTCAGCCTTGTCTCGAGCGAATCTGCCTCATGAAAAGACCCACCAAGAAAGCCAATACCGCCCATGGAGATAACGCCAATCCAGTCCCGAGTACACTCTTCAAGATCCCGACAGATTTCTCATCTTCTCGGAAGGTATGGGATAATTCCTGTTCGGGCTGGAAAGCCGGTTCGCCTGCTCGTGGAGGGAGGTCATGTCGAGCTCGAGGAGGAGGTACCAGGATGGATGAAGAGAGAGTGAGTTCGCCGAGAGGGTAAGAGAGTGGGGTATGGGTGGAGAGGGAGGAGAGGAGGAGGGTTAGGTGAAGGGGTCCGTGGGTTGTAAGTAGGGCTGAAGGGGGTTTGGCGGTGTTCTACGATAGTCAGCGAAACGTTTCTTTCGATCTTTGACGAAGAGGGGTGACATACGATGGTGAAGCTGGCCCTTCCGTTATCCTTCACGCTGATCGGGAGTGTAACATCCTCGACTCCCTTGGGATCTTCGAAAAGCAGATGCGCCTGTTGAGGGAAGACTCCATCACCAGTCGTCGTATCGATGACGGTGAAAGTGAGCTTTAACGTCGATGACTCGCCAAGGATGATGGGTGAAGGAAGTGAAGTCGGCTCTTTTAGCCTGCAGAAAATGAGCTGAGGACAAAGGGGAATTAGGAGGACTGACGTGTAAGAAGCATCGGATAAACCGTCTGGAGAGGTGATGGAGAGCTTTCCTTGCTTGATGCCGAGAGAACCTATTGAGGCTACCAGGGTTGTGCAGGCTAGGACAAAAGCTGATCTGAGCAGCATTTTAACTTGGACGTCAAAGCAGATGGATGAAACGCCTCAAACGACAAGGGAGACTTTTGTGCAGGAAGTGGAATGCCACTGCAAGGCTTTCGGAATTCGCTTCAATGTTCCCGACGTCGGCGCGTTACCGGTAGCCGAGCATACGGATTCCGTAGAGATCCTGAATCACTCCAAACATATATGTGAGTTCCTCGTCATCACTTCGTCCCGACTGATACATTGACTCAATGAGATTATCCAACTATCGATCACTCAGCACCAAGCCCATTCCCTCACCAGCTCTTACAGAATGGATGAATCACCATCATTCACTTCCTCCCACGATCACCTTGGATACACTTGATCCCCTCCGAGCTACTCAACTTCAACGGACACTCCCGACCCGCCAAAACACCCCTCTACGTGCAGGAATAGGAGATGAGTTACCACCAGGTCATCATCTAATCTATTTCCAGCCCGATACACCATTCTCCGAATTAGGTAGAGATGGTTCGTCAACTGTACATCCCCCGCATCTCTCTCTAACGTGCATACCCGGCTGACGAGACAGTTTAGGAACACAATGCCCCTCCACCTTACTTGAGACGTATGTGGGCGGGAGGGTCGATGCATTGGAATGAGAAAGTCCCGGCTTTGAAAATTGGAGAAAAGGTGGTGCAAGCTACGAAAATGGCTAGGGTGGAGTATAAGAAGGGGATGGTCTTTATTCATCAGCAGCGTCATCTATACTCCGGGATGGACGGAGGTGCCATCAAGGAAGGGAAGTGGGCTGTGAAAGAGGTTCGGACGCATGTTTTCAGGCAGGATGAAGAGCCTGGTGAGCGATTCAGGATGCAGCTGGACAGCGCTAATGTGGACCAAGCGAAGTCAAGTCCAGCCGAACCTGAAGCCGAACCTAAACCAACCCCAGATGTCAGCTTGACGTACCTCCCCACCTCCCCTCTCTTGTTCCGCTACTCAGCTTTGACCTTCAACGCCCACAAAGTCCACTACGACCGACCTTGGACTCAAACGATGGAAGGTCACCCAGACCTACTCGTCCACGGTCCACTTACTGCCACTCTTCTCATCGAGCTCGCAGGACAGTCGGGCGGTATTTTGAGGCACTTCTCATATAGAGCGGTGAAGCCACTTTATGTGGATCGTGAGATTAAACTGAATGCGAAATGGGCGAAAGGGGAAGAGGGAGAAGGAGAGGGAGAAGGGGATGGGAATGGGGGGTGGAAGTCATTGAAGTTGTGGGCTGAGCAAGAGGGACGGGTTGGGATGAAGGCGAATGCCTGGTTGGGGTAGCGACCGATTCATTCTTAGCTAGCAGGGAGTCAATAGTTGTAGTGGGGCCAAATGTAGCTTAGATTCTGCTTGCATCGGCGTTGACGGGTCCGAGTATTCAGCCTGACCGGGTGGACTGACGAAATGGAGGCTGTCCTCGCATCCGCTCCATACTGTTGTTTCTCTTCCTAATTCATGCAACTTGCCAATCCGAGACTGCTACGAGGACGCCCGTCACCAGTCACAATGCCCGGCCTTCACTCAGTCCCATCCTTGGCATCATCATGCACTTCGAGATCGCACATCCGCTCCCTCTCCACCACCTCGGACAGACCCGTCATCCCCCGCCGAGCGATGCTATACGGTCAGTCCGCTCGAGCATTTTCCCCACACCTGCACTTTCTCCTGCCAGTCATACCCTGCGCACCAGAGTCCTGTACTCAACTCAAGTACAGTACTGATCTCCGTCGCTTAGTCCCATGCTCGAATCCCCGGATGATCGAGAAATCCCTCTCATCCGCTGCAGACTCAAAAGCGTACGACCTCGAAGATAGTGTTTCGGCGAACAAGAAATCTGATGCTAGGAGAGCTGTTTCCGAATTCCTCAACGTATGATGGGGTATTCACTCCAATCTGTCTTGCCTACCGGGTTTTTTGTGACTGATACTGGAGATAAAAGGGCGAGAGAAGACCGAAAGGAGAGGTTGTGGTACGGATCAATGCCGTTGGTACTGGACACGAAGAAGCGGATCTCGATAGTGTTGTGCGTCTCTACCTTCACTTTGGTCTAGATCCTTCAGTTGAAGAGGAGGGATAGCTTCGTACAAGGCACATCTCAGCTATAGCACTTCCTAAAACAGATCATCCAGATCACCTCGCCTACTTGATCTCTCGAATCAAAGCTCTCTCTCCACCTCACAAACAAAGAGGTCCAGAAGCGATCAGGATCATAGCTATGATCGAATCTGCTCGAGCGATGGTGAGGATAAAGGAGATCGCTCAAGCTGGAGAAGGGTATTTGGACGCTCTACTGGTGAGTTTAGGTAAGAGGGTGTCGGGGCTGATGGGGAGTTCGCTGCAGAGGATTGTGAGCGACAGATGAGGTTTGACTAATAGGTAGACTGCGCGGATGTGGGACTTATACGTTCGAAAGATCGGATGGAGATGCTTTATCCTAGGTCGAAGGTGGTGACTACCGCCAAAGCTTTCGGACTTCAGGCTATCGACCTGGTACGTTCCTTCGTCCCCCCCTCGGTCAAGCTGAAAGATATACTGACGACACGATGTGGTGTCACAGGTCTGCGTGAATTATAAAGATGATGTCGCATTACGGGAAGAGTCTGAAGAAGGTAGACGGTTGGGGTTTGACGGGAAGGTGAGTCATCACTGCTGATCTCGGTGAAGCACGAACGCTAAGGATGGCTCAGCAAGCGATACATCCGGCTCAAATCGATATAATCCACTCCGCATTTTCACCGTCACAAACCGGTACGCGATCCTGTGAATCTTACGATTCATACTCAGGCTGAACTGTGAAGACGTTGATCGCGCATCACGAATAAGGAACGCCTTCGAGATGCACGGAGAAGCAGGCAAAGGGGCCTTCGAGCTTGATGGGCAGATGATCGATGCGCCGGTGTATAAGCAGGTGCGCTCGAGCTGTCGTTTGAGGGCCCAGCTGATCAAGGCAGGCGATTCAAGTCCTCGCGGAGGCTGAAGCTGCTGGTATACAATCGCATGCAGCATGATTCGCAGCGGGAATACCGAGTTTGAACAGGCTCACGTGTACCCTCTTTCTCTACGCAGCATCAGCCGTTTGACGGTGTGCCCAGCGAGGAAGCAGTTCAATAGAGGCATACGTCGCAATGAAGAGTATCTTCAGAGGTACCTCAACGCCTCCGACCCCACTCTCGAAGCCTCGATTGACCCAATCGTCACCTAATCGTTGTTTTCCTGGATGTCTTCGTCTTTCCTTCCCTTCAATCGCTCACAACATCATCGCGTTAGATCCACGATTGTGAAGGTCTAAGAGTCTCAGAGTAGGTATCTTCCGGCGGCTTGGTAGCCAAGCAGCAGTCAACCGGCTTGAGATGCTCCCATCAGTGGTCTTTTGCTTGGAAGGGTATGGCATACGAAGTGGATCATCCTGACGACCAGCCGAAGCTGTCTTTAGAGCCAATGGGATGTCGCGCTATATCTGGCTGGGCTGTCTCGAGTTGGTCAAAGATCGAGTCAGTCAGAATAAACAATTGCCAGGGTCAGTCATGTTTCATGTCAGTCATACTCTATGGCCGAGGAAAGCACTAGCTTTGCATGCGCGAAACGTCGACCCACAGGGAAACACAGCAGGGAAATCACAAAGGTGAGAGTCAAGCCATGATTTCGGTCTGTTATGTTGATTTCATCCTTCTCTGCGACCATCCCGACTTATCGCTGTAACCACTTAAATAATCTCAAAACCTCGCATGGACCCATCTTCATCCTCCTCCATCCGCTCATCCCGACCGATCCCAGAACGAACACTCCACCAACCCCACCGCTTGACCGTCACCTCCCACGATGGCCCCTCCACCTCCTCAACCATCACCGATACGGCTGCCCTCCGAGCCTCCTACACGCGTAGAGCCGAGCTTCAACGTAAAGCTGAGAAATGGGCAGACAGGATGATGGAGACCACTCTCGATCGAGCGACGTTCAAGCGAGCCGTGAGTCCCTCCCTCACCCCTTCTATATGTCTCAAGAGGTTATGTCCAGGCCGGAGGATCAAGCTGACTCGCAACCAAGTAGACAAAACACATCCAAGCCCACCTCTATCGAGAAATCCTCCACGAACGACACCTAAATTCCCTCTGCTCTTACCCACTCTGCCCTAATCAGCCTGTCAGACCTTACTCTGCTGGAAAGAGGTTTGTCATATCCACGATTAATAGGACGATAAGGGAGAAAGAAGGGAATGAGGAGGAAGGTTTTTGTTCGAGACGGTGTAAGGTGAGGAGTGAATGGGTTGAGAGAGGATTAGGGGAGGAGTCGGTCTGGTTGAGAGGTGAGAAAGGGGAGGTGGAATTGTTGGAGGAGATTGAGGAGGCGAGGGCGGCTAAGGAAGGGGAGTTTAAAGAGGAGGGGATTGGAAAACCCTCGAAGGGGAGAAGAAGCGATCAGCCGATATCGTCTGCTTCGAAGGTCTTGCCGGAGTTGATGGGCGAAGGAGCGGAGACCACCTCACCAATACCAGTATCACCAACGAAAGAGCCAGCGTCAGCAAAACCAGAGATGCCAATCACTTCTACCCCTCAAGTCGCCGACTTGCTATCAACTCTCGTCATTCACGAACGCGACACCCCTCCAACCGCACCAATACCACCTTTCCTGACTGACCCCATACCCATACAGCAGGACATCAAGCCTGGACCACCCATCGAAAAGCCTTCTCACGACACATCATCAGCCAAGCGAGCTCCATCCTCTATGCTAGGCTCATCCAATCGCCTTACGACTGCTCTTCTCTCCGCCTCCCGACAGATTGGCTCGCTTCCTCAGCTGGCGCCAGACTCAGATGACGAGGGAGATGGCGAGCCTAGAGAAGAGGACTGGGAGAAGGATATGGGATGGGGTGAGGATGATGAGGAGACTAGGGCTTTGTTTGACGATGCGAGGTTGGCTAGGGAGATCATGGAGGGCGAGGGCGAGGGCGAAGGGTCAACTTGACTGAGTCATCTAAGAAAACGCAGCTTCACTGTGTGCATCACAGCCTCCCTTACATGATCGAGACCGATTTATTGGCGCCTGTTGCTTGCGGACTGTCAGTCTATAACGCAAGGTTGCAAACTCTGCGACGGGGATCGTGACGTCACCATTCTTTGCTGTTGTCCCATGACCGGCTTTTCTACTTGCCACTTCTCCTCCAGAGGACCTTCGGCATCGATTCCGACAAGACAGCCAGGAAACGGGCTATATTCGCCGCCGAGAGATACTAGACCCAAACCTGAAAACCAATCTCGACAGCCACCTAGATCTCCGTCGCGTGCTGGGGTGGGAATGGGGAGACCGCGTGGAGATCTTCAGACATCGTCGGCGGTGATGATGAGCGGGTTGCCCCCTTTGTGAGGGTATATAAGGAAGTTCTGTGGGGGTGGGTTGAGGGACCTTATCCTCAACGAGTACCATTCCCAAGCGACATACCGCTGCTACTTCCATACCTCGCTCGGACTATCGGAATCTTTGCTTCTCGCCCCACTCAATATTATCGGGACGACGAACCACTCATACACAACTTTCCTCATATCGACATCGTATAGGACGTGTAAGCCTCATCGGCCTCCCCTCGCCCCTTGCACAAACAATAATGTCCTGACCCTCAATCTAGTACGCAATGGTCTACCACACCCACCGTCAAAATCCATCGCTCGGAGAAACTTCTCTCACGTAATTACCAAATCATTCGAACTCATCCTATCTTCGTGTTCACCCAACATCCATGTCCGTTTCGGCGGATCACATGCTTTAGGTGGGGAGAGACATGATATCCATGCCTTGAGGAGGTGGTTCGGGAGGTTAGGGAGGTTGGGGACCATGGTGTACACAGTCAGTATTGATTTCACCTTTACTTTCCGCTGAGCTATTGATCGACGCGTGCTGATTGTTGACCTCGTGCACGTTTAGTCAAAGATGGTCTGGGGACAAGTGATTAGTATCGATGCGAACGAAGATAGTCAGGCGATCATGTACAATTTGGGCACGAAGGCCAAGTATGGGGTCGAGGAAGCTTCCGAACCACCGATCACAAGTTAGAAACAACTGTTGAAGAAGGAGGATGGGTCCTTGTCCTACTCGAGTTCCTCTTAGGTATAGACCGATCTGGTCATTGTCTGTCATGAAACTGCTACTGAATGTCAGAAGTTGATCGCAGCTTGATGCACCAGGGATCATTGTGCAAGCCTCTGTCCCCAAATCAAAGCTTAAACAACGAGGGTTGAAGCGACTCCGATCTGTCAGCTCCTCTTCCTTCCACTGCTTGCACTGTCGACAACGTCGTCTGAGTGTACAAATCCATCTGACTCGTGAAACTAAACTGCATGCTTGATATCACCGGACCTCGCCATACTGCTGCAGCTTCACCGTATCATGACCTCGACCTCGCCGCGACAGCCGCCTCCACCTCAGCCTCCCTTTCCTCCTCCTCAGCCCTCTCCACCTCGTCTTCTAGCCTAATCCTCCCCTCTCTCTCACGTGTCCGCTTCCATGCTACTCCTGCGACCAAAGCGATGGGATGGAGTACTAGGCACACGATGAGCGTTACCAGCAAAGGTGTCGGTTTGGGCAAAGCGGTCGTAGGGAGTGTCGGCTGGCTTCTTGGAGTAGCGAAGAGCAGGGCGAAGAGCAGGTAGACCGATGCGACAGTCATCGAGCTACACACGATCAGCTGTAGATCCGCACAAAAGAGGAGAAACTTGCTATTGCCGCCTAACCCCTTCCCAGATCGCACCGACGATGTTTACAGCGAATACGAAGCCGACCGCAGGCCAGGTCCATTTCCCCATCTCCTTCTTCTCCTCGATTACCCATCCCAGTGCGATAAAGCCATTGTGTATCCAGTCGAGCTCGAACAGGATGGCCAGGAGCATTGTCATTGGGGCATGGATGAAGAGGCCGTCAAATGGTCGGCTAAGTGTTGCGGGGTAATAGAGGAGGCTGATGTGGATGGATACGCTGAAGCTCGGTCATCAGCTCACGATACGAGGAGGGAGGATGTAAGGTGGGATAGAGTACGAGAGGGACATACACGTTGATGACGTTGAGAAGGATCAGGATCTCCGCGCCGATGAAAAACTGTAGTGTCTACGACAGGATCAGTTGCCCTATTCAATGCGAGATCGAATATTATGCTCACGAAGCAAACAGCCCAGCCAGCCATGACCCAGTTCGCAATGGCGAATCGTAACCCGACACCGTAGACCAATGTCTCCTGCCTCGCTGAGTCGGCGAATGATCCTGAATGCACCTGGAGCCTTACCTTTGTCACTTCTTTCCGCACTAGAAGCAACATCAAGCAGAACCCGACTATGAATTATCAGTCCGATGTTCGATCCATAGCGAGAAACTCCTGACCTTGTAGCACATAAAGCACTGCCCAATACAACCCAATCATCAGACTGTTCGGACTCAACAAAGTCGGATACAGCTCATTGATTCCCTCTGTCCACGAAAGATTCCTATCAGTGCCGCCTCTCTTCCCCGCGTGAGTGAAGAAATACGCACTTAGACCAGGCTTGATGGCTAGAGCGCAAACGAGATTCGCTCCAAGGGCGATGAGGACGGAAATGGGGATGGCGATCTGTAATCGAACAAGGCGCATGCTCTCTTTGAATTGAGAAGGGGTGATTATATCCTCCGTTGAGATCGGATCATCGTAGCTCGACATGTTGGACGAAGTCCCCCTCCTTCCTTGTCAAAGAGATCGACTGATTTACTGTGTAATGTGGACGGTAGTGAATGGGAAAACGAAGGATAGGCGAAAAAAGCAGGATCTGCGTATTGTCGAAGGGAAAGCAAACGGAGACCCAAAAGGTTTGTGACGTAATCCCCGCTGTGCAAGCCTGATGAATGGGTGGCACTGCCAAGAACACTTCCATAAACGTGGGAATTCCTCCCGCTTGCTGAAGGACTTACGATAGCAGTCGATGCATCACTGGCGCTCTTCTGCTCGATCTTTGCCTTCTTTCCTTTCTCCTTCCCCTGCCTCTTCTCCTTCTCCTTCTCTTCTCCTTCTCCTTCTCCTTCTCCTTCTCCTTCTCCTTCTCCTTCTTCTACTCCAACCGCCAAACCCGCTTCACCTCCCCATGGCTATCATAATAAACCCACATCGGCTTCCCGGATCCCTGCTTCCTATCGCTCTCTCCTTCCTTCACATCCGGGGAAGGGGAATCCGGTCGACCGATCGTTGCAGCCGTCGAACTCGGTCTCGCAGTCGATTGACGTGGAGTGTTGACCGGTGTCGGAGGGGCGGTATTGTATGGAGTGGGTATGATCAAGGCTGGAGAAGCGAGGTGGTCGCCTGTCATATATTTCGGTAGACCGGAAGCCCATCCTGGTGAGGGAGTGGCGAAGAGGAGATGGAAGGGCAACATTACGCTCGAAGTGTATGAGCCGATGTCGTAACGCGGTCGGAAGAGATGAATTATCCTGTTTTGTTGGTCGTTGCAAATGAGTAAGCGGACGAGCTGGAAAAGAATTTCATTCGTGACGCGTTTCATCGCGATCGGGGGTTTTAGTGTCGACTGGTATTACCAGCCTCTTCATCAGTGTCAAGGGTAAGGAGATAAGGCCATTAAACGGCGGCAATCTCAACCGACTCAATCACTAGGTATTTCCAGTCAATTTGGGAATCCGCTCCGTGTAGCCGGACAACTGCGGCGTTATAGTATCATGAGGTCTTAAATCTTATCATTGGGGATGAAATTGGAGTTGCCTGCTCCGCAAGCGTCTCTACGCCACAAACACCAAGTCCGTATCAATAGCTACGGCATGTCAGCTACAACCCATCGGCACCTGGGAGCTCACGATGACAAGCGGATAGCTGGGGTTTCTGCGTATACCTGCCTCGCATTTCTTCGCGGATGGTCACCAAAAGCTGTTGATAGCTCTGTTGAGGGTACCTGGTGAGAGCAGTGATAAAAGCCTATTATCAACCAGTCAGTCCAGGCTCTGATGACCCTCATGATCGTACGTATGACATAGCGCCGGTCGCTCTTCCCGCTTCCTGAGTATCTGCGCTCTATTACATCGGTCAGCACAAGACGACCGAGTCCAAGCTTGTCCTCACCGTTTGATCATCCTTACAACCCGCCCACTCGATGACGTCCGCAGGGCTAGTCTTCGTCTCTCTCGTCAGCTCTTTGGCCGAACTGGCATGCCAAGCGTTCTTGGCGATCCCGAAAATAGACTGAAAAGCTCCGCCTGTATCACCATGGATGTACTTTGCTCCAGCGCCGAGCAAGCCTTGGGAGGCCTCGGCGAAGAGGTTGGGTTCTTTGATCTTCCCATGGGTAGAGTACTAGCTGGTTATCAGCGAGTGACTCGATGCTTACATGGTAAGCGAGACAAACAGTGTAAGGCAGGTCCATCACGGTACCGGAGTGGCAGGAGTCGAAGATGGCTGTGAGGCGGCATCCAGCTGGCAAAGGCTTGACAAGCAAGGTGTGACTGCATCCATTCAGCCCAAGCCGGACCAAATTGAGGGAGCCGCTCACACTGGTAGTCATAGTTCAGCGCCGCCATCAATCGAGGAAATGAGAATTAGCTTCAACGTACGATCAGAATCAATAATTAACCCAGCATCCTGGAAGTCGACCGGGCATATCGCTTTTTGACATCAGGATGGAGGTTGACGATCATTGCTAGCTCACCATCATCAAGGCCACTCTCCTTATCTCCAGTAGTGTTCTCAATTTGCGTACCGTGTCCCGAACTGTTTCATCAGGTATGCTTCCTGCTCCAAGGGATCACCGACTAGTGGAAGAACAGCGAGTCGTCCCTCTCCGCCCCCTCGACTAGCCATTGCATCGCTTTGATCATGTTTTCTCGGGTCGGGTAGGATCGATCATCATTGGCACTGTCGGTGAGAAGGACGATGTCGGAGGGATCATAGCCGAAGCGGTCTACCACGAGCCAGTCAACACCTCCCCTCGATCCTGAAGGGATGCTCACCGCAGATGAACCTCTCGACGTTCTGTGCATCATTGATACATCCTTCGAGTTGGTTTTCGGAGCCGATATAGTTGATCCCGATCTACACCTCGTCAGCATACGCCTGCTTACATAGTAGCACTAGCCAGGAGAGCCTTCTTCTTCCCGCTGCCTACAGGCCGTCACAGCATCAGCAGGACGGCTTCTAGCTTCCAGCTGGAGGCTGAATTGGAGAGGACTGACACTGAGAGTATTCGAAGTAGGCCTGAGCCACCGTCCCATTCTGACCCATCATCTGCGGCCCATAGTTCTGCTCCCTCGGTCCGTCACCACCTTGATGCTGCTGTCCATAAGGAGGTTGATAGCCTTGCTGATCCTCGCCAGGAGGAACATAGCCAGCCCCGCTATGAATTGTATCAGCCAGAAGTTGACAAGATGGAACAGGAATGCACGTTTGCTGATACTGAGCAGGAGGACGTGCTCCACTCGGCGGATCGTAATACTCTTCCTGTCCTCGAGATCTGCTCCGACTCATCGGATGAGGTTCACGAAGGAAGGAAGAAGCTCGCGAGATCTGAGGAGGGGGAGCGTATGCTTCTTCATAGTAACCCGACCCGCCGTAGCCTGATGGCGGCGGTCCTGGAGGTGGGCCGTACCTCTCCTCCTCAAATCCTCCTCCACCCTGATAGTAATTCTGCTGATAGTAGCGAGGATCCATTATTCGGTCATTGAGTTGAACAAAGAATGGATCAGTACATGAAGAGGAAAGAAAGGATCCAAGGTGTTAGGGCGGACGCAATCACGGGGGTTTGAGTGATGCCGCGAGGTGCGTCCAAAGGAAGGATCAGCGGTGACGTCAATCACATTGTGTTGGGGATGCAACTGATGGTGAAATCCAGATAGAGAACGAAAGAGAGCATGAGCCTCGTGTAGATGGAGTGTACTCAGTTCAAGTGATGAAAACGCTTATATTGCGAGATCAACAAGGATTCAAAGCGACGCGCCTGGCTATGACGCAATCGCATGGATGTTTACTCATTCAAATGATCAAGTCGACTTCATCGCTGACAGTGTCTTCGGAGAGCAGTGAGCCCGGAACACGATCATGACGTTGCAAACTTTGGGTTGGCTTTGCATTCGCTCCTTCATCGTCACAGCAGGAATAAGGGAGCCGGCGTCGCTTTGCTAACAGTCGATTCCAGCTGATGTCTTCCGTAATCCCTGGATGCAATGCTGGACTTGACAACCAATACACCAACCTCTAGCAACAAGACAGGCGACACTACTCGATGTCTCAAGAACATGGGAATGCGATAACAAGTATAAGCGTAACACCGATGACACGTTCAAGCGCAAGGAATTGATCCGCACCCTTGATCCCATCCGTCAGTCAATCAAGTCGCTCAATCCCGCTTCGAATCCGTTCTTTTCCGTCATCTCCTTCTACTTCCGTCCGCTTTTCTTGTACCCCTCTTGACGATCCAAAAGATGCCCGATTTCGAAACGATCCTAGCTCACCCTCGAGCAGCGCTATGGCTCGCCCTCTTCGCCGAGCTGATGTTTGTGATCAAGGATGGGACGGTTCAGCATCTCGAGGAGGTTTATCGCCTTCCAACCGCTCAGATCCTCCTCTTCATCATGGTGAGCCTATCCTTCCCCGTTATGATTGGTACTGTCTAATTGTGAGACAGAGCAACGTCCTCATCCTCTGCCTCGCAATCCTCGTCATCCGCTCCCCAAATCTCCTTTCAACGATCTTCCTCTCAGCCTCTCAGCTCGTCTGGATGCGAGGAGCCAATAACACGCTAGGAATCTTATCGATCTTCCTTAGTCTCAAGTATATCACCTCTCGGAGGTCGTCACCGTCATCCACCTTAGGCCTTTCCCAATCGCATTACTGTGCTACATCCTCCTCGGAGAAACATTCTCTAGGGTGCAGACGATAGCTTGCGGTGAGTCTCCTTGCGATGATCCCCTCCACTTTTTGATGATGATGATTGGTCAGTCATCTCATTGGCGGCGGTACTTCTCGTCTTCAACCCGGCATTCAATATCTCCGGTTCTTCACCTCTGCCATCGGATCGTCCTGATCAGAGAATGGTAGAAGGGGCCACGCATCGTTCGATCGGCTTTGCTCTGGGTGGTCTGGTCGTGGTAACCAATACATTAGACTGTAAGTACTTGCTGTCCCAGTCTGAGTGTACCAGCTTCGAAGCTCAGTTGAGAATCCACAGTCTTCCTGCTTCGCAAGATAGGTGATGCAGCCGATGCCACCCTGATCCTCTTCCTCTACGCTATATGCTGTACTATCATGAGCACCGGGTATGATCCTCTTGTACTCCTGCTTGCTGATGAGATCACCAGCTTCGTATTGGTCAGCGGCGTTGGCTTCACTCCCCGAGCTGAGATAGCCGTCTGGCTACTATTGGCCACCGCGACCGTATGTCCCGAGCTCGGATGTAACGCTGATCTGATCTACTTCAGGTCTTGACTTTTGTAGCCCAGATGGCCCTAGTACTGGCTTTACAGCGAGAGTCGGGTGGGAAGATCGCCATCATCGGATACTCTCAAGTTAGACCGCATTTCACACATCACGCATCACACATCACGCATCACACAACGCGGCTGATGGATGAACAAGGTCGTCTTCTCGGTACTTCTCCAACTGGCGTTCACCGGTGTATTCCCGTCTTTGACCAATTTGTTGGGTATGGCGATAATCATTGCTGCTGGTACATGGACGGAGGTAAACTTATTGTACGGATATCATGGGAGTCGGCTGATCCTGGAGCAGATGAAGGGGAGTCCAAAGCCGAAGCCGGATGTGATCGAGGACAGCGCCCTTCTTGGTGAGGAGGAAGAAGGGGTCGGACTACTCGAAGATCCTCAACATTCGCCGACCGCTGCAGGCACGGGAACTTGATGGCTAGAAAGAAATGACAGATTGTGCGTACAGAATATCCTTGATGTAGTGAAAGAACGTCTTTCAAACACCCTTGCTTTTCGAGACACCGGGATTACTAGCAGGACTCTCTGTCGGCATGATCAAAGAAGAGCAGTTGTACCGCCAGTTGTACCCGCCACTCAGCTTGTTTCTCGCTGGGCTCGGATTATTGGAAAAAACATCTTCAATTGCCCGATCTCTTCCCTCGTGCCTCCCTTTCGCCGATACTAACCGCTCAAGCAGTTTTCTTCTCAGGAAGATAGCAGACAGCATCGATCCCTTGCTGATCTTACTGCTTTACTCGATGTGCGGTAGTGGAGAGATCGAGCAGCACCTCAAGTGCTCTCGCGAAGGGAGTGTATCTATCAGCAAGAAATGCATCATGCCTCTCCTGGCGGCGCTCGGTCCTCCTTTCCATCCGTCCCTTCTCCCTCTTCTTCAACCGAGATAAGCCGCCTCGTCGGGCTCCTCGCCACAGGTGTATCCAATATCTACCACCATCAGTTGGTGCCCCTGTCAGGAACGTAACACTCACCTCCTGCTTCAACAGCTCTCCCGGAACATCCCCATTCTCCTCCACCTCGTCCTCTTCGGCCACACCCAGCCTCGTCCCCTTCCTGAAGATCTCACCTTCCTCCTCGACCCAAGCTCGACTCGCCTTCTCGACCGGACTCGCTATACTCTCCTTCTCTATGTCGAGACCCAGTCCAGATCGACCTGGTCGCGGTTTCGAACCTGACGCAGAGGGCAATTTGCCAACGTCAAGTTCCTCTGCATCAGAGTCGCCGTCAGAATCGCCAATGCTGAAATTAGGCGAAGAGATCTCGTGTGATGGGATCCGCATATGCCGACGGGGATGGAAGTTTCGAGCCATATTGACAGGCTGTAGTGGTGTCTCTGGCGCGATGATCTGGGATGGCAGGAGGAGACGCGGTGGCGGATGGAAGCCTTTGGATGCCTCGATATGGGTGGTAAGCTGATCGTTGAGGGAAAGGAGACGCTCGAGCTTCGCATCATCCGTGGTCTCTTGGATCTGATCGGCGAGACGTTCCCGTAAAATCCTCGCTCGATCCAAAAGAGAGTGGAAGTCTTCTCTTGGCAATTGACCTGGCTCCCAAGAATGGAAGCCCGTACTATTCGCCAGCTGGCGGTCCTCATACCAGGTTCCCAGATCTTGAGCTGTCCCTTGAGCAACAAGCAGAACGGCCCCTGGCTCAAGGGTGTACACGTACTCCCTAGTACGGCCTTCTGGGGATTGAGCCATCTCCAAGCGTTCGTTCTCGGCTCGAGCTTTGTCCGCTTCTTTGACATGCCGGACAAGCGCACTTTTCTTGATCGGTGCCCAGATAGCATCAGGTCGTCCTTGATTCAGATTTGCTGCAGCCAGCTCGGTATTGCGTATACATGCCTGAAGTATATTTTGAGACAGCTCGGCGAGCTCGGCGTTGTTGGGCGGTATCGAGATATCCAAACATCGGATGAGAGTGTTGGTCTTGAGCCCGACGGAGATGGCGAGGATCCCGGCGGTATCGATCAGAGGGTTAGAAGTCAGGTCGAGGTGGAGAAGGGATTTGGTTTCGGGAAGGAACTCGGAGAGTGAGATGGCACCTTCGGTGGTAAGGCCAGTATCCGAGAGGAAAAGGCGTTTCAGGGAGGTATTGACGGTGAAGGCGGTTCTTAACGCAGCCATCTAAGCGGGGGTTTTAGCAAGACAACTGGAATATGCTATTCATAACTCACACCCTCAAGACTCGGCCCGCAACAAGGGTTCGAACTCAAGTCAAGCGTTTCGAGCGAAGAATTATATTTCTGCGGTACGTGAGGTTGACCATCTACCAGCAATGTTGGCTTACCAGTGCCTCGGCGAGAGCTGCCAGACCAGGAGCCTCGATCCGATTGTCGCTCAGATTAAGCACCCGTAATGTACGATTTCGCTTCAACACCTGAGCAATATACCCAACTCCGTTCTATTGAAAGATCAGCTGACTTCAGGTCAAATCTCCCTCTCCCTTCCGTCCGTGGTTGACCTCCATCCACTCTCCCCTGACTGAATCAATAGCCCTTTTCCATCATCGCCGGTAGCGTCTGAATAAGGGAGGGAGTGGGAGCAGAGAGGAATATGGACCGAGGGGAACGAGATTCAAGGAGAAAGAATGGGGGCTTGGGGCTTGGGGGCTGGACCGCTTGGGAGGCATTTGCAATGGGAATAGAAACCCACCTTGATCTCATTACTCTTCAGGTCCAGAGTCAACAACCTTCCTATCCGTTCCACACCATCCAGAGCCCTGACACTCCTGGCAAGCGCCGAGCTCGCCCCGCCCATGTCGTTTGACGATAGTTTTCCTTCTGCCGAAGCCGCATTCAAAGCGAGAATACCGCCATCCTGTATGGTAGAGTTCCCTCCTCCGGGCATGCCAAGCGGGTACTTCGGTGGAGGGGGAGGCTTGTATCCATCGGGAACGGTTCGACTTTTGACCCCGTCTGTTGAGGAGGAGAGAACGAGAGGTATTGGAGGAAGATGTGGATCGTCGGACGTAGCATGATCTGTGGAAGTTGGTTTCCACGATCGAGCGGCATAAGGGATTGGGGAAGGTGATCGGTCGATGATGGTCGGAACGGAGGGATTGTGGATTGATGGAGTAGTGTGAAGTGACGGGTGGAGGGAGTTCATGGCGAGGGCGGAGTCGGGGTAGTCACGGATCATCAACGCTAAAGCGACGGCCCCTAGCGGACCTATCCGGTTCCGCCGCAGGGAGATGTTCTTGACGTCGGATGTTCGAACACCTTGCGCTTGACACGATGTCAGCTGCTGCAGAATTATCGAGCGGCGTACTCACCCAGAGTCTCGAGGACATTCGCCTTGAGTCCGCATCCGTCCATACGTAAGGTCTGAATGGCCGATGCTCGGCCTCCTTCTCCGTCTCCATCTTTCAGAAGGGGTGCAGGCGGTATGAAAGATCCATACAAATCGTCAGCGGTGCCGTATAGCTTCTTATCGTTTCGCCCGTCGGGCGGTACGTCAGCCGCAGGGTCGGGTTTTGCTCTAGCAGTTGGAGAAGCCGGCTGGCCGGTGGAGCTTGTGGAAAGACCAAGGGATGAAGCTGAAGGTAATGGAGCGCAGTTGAGGGCTTGTATCAAGTACTCGACGCCCTTCTTATCCCATGAGGTATCGGATAGGTCAATATACCTCAGTGAAGGAGCCTGCCCACGTCAGTGACATAGCGGTCCACTCGTGACGGGACTAACCCGCTCGAGGAAAACCGCTAGCAATCGCCACCCTCCTGTCCGCACCTTTTTGTTTCCCGCCAAGCTCAAGGTCGGTAATGACCCGCTGATCAACAAGGCATGCAGGATGGGCTTCAGCGCGTCGTCCCCCTCCAGCACTCCATTCTCGAGCTTGAGATCCAACAATCCCCAATGCGCCGTCAAGAGGTCGGCCAGTGCTTCTGCAGCGTGTCGGTTCAAAGGAGTTTCGAGTTGGCTGGGAGCGGTGTGAGGTGGTTGTAACGGATCAGGTATTTTGAGATGGAGGTGTAGATGTCGGGGTCGAGGATGTGGAGGTATAAGCTAGGTATATTATTAGCCAGCGACCAAGCATGAGTCGGCCAGCAGTGATTGCTGTCTGATAGCGTTGTCCACTCACCTCAAGTGCTCTGACAATCCCTATCCGCGGCCGTTCCTCGCGTATCCGACAAGCGTTCTCGTAAAGCGCGACTAATCTCGTGGAAGTCCAATACTCCGCTCCGGTCGTCGTGGTGAGCAGTGTCCGATGTGTCGATTCAATCTGTTCAGGCGCAATCAGCTGAGTCCAGCGTCCGTAAGGGTGCTACCGTACCCGTTTGCGGTCATCAAGCACCTGCTGGCTCCACGGTTCCCCCTGTGAACTGATCGGGTATATGATACTCAAGCTCGGTAGCAAGAATGTCGCCCTTCTCAAAGGCTGCTTCTGTCGGCTCTTCTCGGACATAGGCGTTGGTGCAGGAGGAACCCCTGTTTCCGGAAGTGTCATGGACCGAGCAGGCATTGGAGAACCGGATGGCGAGGAGCTCCCCGAAGCAGTGGGTGAAGCAGCTACTAGCCGACTGAACCCTAAGCCTAATCGACCAGAAATGGCATTCAAGGTCCCGCCTACAGTGGAGCTCATGGAAGGAGGTGAGGAAGTACTGGGGTCAGCTCGAGATGAACCTGCTCCAGGGGTGTCTGTGTCCACGACTGGGTCGAAGAGACTCTTTGCACCTCCCCCAACGGCATTGACGGAGTTGGCTACTATGTCGCGCAGTCTGTTTCCCAAGGTCGGCTTTGGTGGGGGAGGTGGTGGTTTGAGAATACCTTTCGAAGGTGGCTTCGGTCGACGAAGAGCGGGTGAGGGCTTTGACGATTCGCTGGATGGTGAAAATTCGGTTAATGACGATGGAGCCATCGAAGGCCGGGATAGGGAGGGCTGAGCTTCTTGTGTAGGGAGATAAACCCTCTCGGCCGAGGGCGAAGTGATGTCGAGCGGTGTGTTTGAGCTCGGCAGAACGGTTTCGGCTGGTCCAGACGAAGAGGCAGCATCGTCGGGAGGCTGTTTCGAGCTTACGGGAGCTTCTGCGTCCGTCATATTGTCCTGTTGTACTTGGTCGCGAACCCATACCGTAGATTTCCGGTCGCGACCAAATACCTTATCTCTCAAAAGGGGCGAAATCAGCCTAGAGATGTAGGCACGCACAATTTGGAGGAGATGGCCGTTCAGCGAAATCCCGCGCCTATATACGGATATGGGACATGTCGATTTCCGTCTCATGTACCGCCGGCACAATATACATTCAGCTCATCCAACTTGCTCTTACCGCTCCTCAGCTTAGACCCGCATCAGGCGTTCGCTATCAGGAGCTCGCCAGGCTCGAAGTTGACGAAGCGTAATTGTCACCAAACTGGCTTGTCGGAGCTTCCCTTTATCCACACCCTTTCTCCCCCATCCTCTCGTCAAGTGCAACATGACGACCAACCTCAACGCCGTTGCGGGACCGAGCAAGCTTCCCGCCTCACCTAAGCAAGAGGACCTCTCGCCTACATCGGATGCTGGGCTCAAGGACGGAGCACCAGGAGTAAGCAAATCTGGCTTGAGCTTGGATGAGAATGGAGAGGTACAAAAAGTGCCGGCGTTCCTCAACAAGCTGTTTAGGTATGTCAGCGTAACTTCAAATATCAGCTGCTTGGCTGTCTCTGTGTTGTTTCCTTGCTGACAGGTGTTACTTCTAGTATGGTGTCTGATGCTGGAACGGACGAGCTCATTCATTGGGCTGACTCAGGGGATTCTTTCTTTGGTGGGTATCCTTTAGCTATCTACGTGCCGTGCGACTCGGTCTATCAATATGACAGATCATCTGTTCTATCAGTCAGCTAATCGATCCATAAATTTAGTCCCTAATCACGAGCGATTCGGTAAGGAGCTGCTTCCGAGGTTTTTCAAGCATTCCAACTTTTCGAGCTTTGTACGACAGCTTAACATGTAAGCGGAGATCATGTGTTCAGCTAGACCATAGCTGATTTCCCTCAGGTATGGCTTCCGTGCGTATCCGCCTTAGAATAGTGATCAGATCTGACCTTGTGCAGACAAAGTTCCCCACCTCCAATCAGGCGTTCTGAAGAATGAGAACCCTCTTGAACTCTGGGAATTCGTCAACCCCTTCTTCAAACAAGGAAAACCAGAACTGCTCTCGCGCGTGACACGGAAGAATAATAGACCTGGAACATTCGCTCAACCCATGACAACGACTCCATCCGGCAGTCGGTCGTCGACAAGACAGGCCGCGCAGGTCATGTCGCCTGGAGGCAGCTATCACCCTGTCCATTTGATCACGGACGGAACAACGGAAGGAGAGGCTATGCCTTTGGTCGGTCCCACCGGACAAATGCTTGATCTGAGCGCAATCACTTCGGGAATCGCCGCGATCCGGCAAACACAAGCGAATATCGGTGCGGATCTGAAGGCACTGCAAACCTCGAACGAGCACTTGTGGAGGGAGGCGCTGGAGAGTCGAGAACGACACCGAAAGCATCAGGAGACGATCGACCTGATCGTTTCCTTCCTTGAAAGGCTGTTTGGGACGGAAGGAGAGGGATTGAAAGGCCTGAAGGAGGCAATGAGACGTGGAGGGCTTGGAAGAGCAAGAGAAGAAAGCGTGGAAGAGGAAAGGGGAGGACCAAAGAAACGGCGACGACTGGGTTTGGATCGAATGATTGGAGATGGTCGGACTGAGACGGAAGACGATTCGGATGGTCAGATCGTTGAGCTTTCGAACGGTCAGTCTGGCAGGCGAGGTCGGGTTTATTCGACTAATCCCGCTTAGATCCTCCTTCAATACCTATGCCGTTCTCCCTTCCCCGCCTCGACCGAACCCGATCGCGTCAGAACGGTACGACCGCACCATCTTCCGCTACATCTGAGCCATGGACATCTACCTCCCAGCGTTTCACAACCTTGCCCACCGAGGACGAGACATCGCCGTTGAATCTACCAAGTTCTTCCACAACACCGCGGACCGGACTCACACAAGGCGATCAAACGTTCAGTCAGGGCCATTTCTCGCCGGCTTCGGACACTATACCTTTGCAATCCACCAATGGGAACGCCATCGCTCCATACGCCAATACGAATGGCGCCCAGGTCCCGCCGCTCAGCCCGAATTCGTCAGCAAATGCTGCTGCGACGTTCAACCTGGACCCTTCATTGCTGCAGACCACCATCGGCTCGCTGCTGCAGTCACCAGCTGCGGCGCAAATGTTCCTCAACTCACTCTCCAACTCCGCCCAAGCTCAAGCCCTTCAAACAGCGAACAGGAACCAGCCTTCTTCCCAGCCATTCCCGATCAACCAGAACCAACTGCCAACGACCGGAACGAACAACGGGACGAACGGGATGGAAGCGATCGATCCCACCTTCGCACTCTTCTCACCCTTTCCCAATCAAACGGCACTTATGCAGAATTCAGAGGCCCTGCTCAAATCTTACCAGAATGCACACGGGATCGGATCAGATGCAGAAAAGCTACAGGCGGATATTGACTCACTGGTCAGGAGCATGGGGTTGGACTTACCCGCGAATGGGGAACAGGGAGGTGCGGATCCGGATTTTAACGTGGATGAGTTCCTGGAACATTTGGCGAAGGGAACGAGTGATGAGCACGGAGCTGATGGGTTGAGTGGGGATTTGTAGTGGAGGTGGTTGGAGGCCATTGCGTGCGGCGGAGATCGTATGCATATGCGACAATCATTGCATGCTCTTTACATTCTGGATTCCCAGGTCCGTGAAAGATCGGCGGAGTTACATTTGTCAGTCTCATTCTCAGGTTGGGATCACCTCCACTCGCCGCTTTACATGGGTGCACTAGCGGTACATCATTCATCGGTGGACTTTGCGCACAGACTGAACTGGTTTTTTCAAAATGCCTCCATTTGCCCGTCCCCTTCTCAACCACCTCCGCCACCCAACAACCCTCTCCATCTTCGGCATCTCCCTCTTTTCCCCATCCCGCTCCATCTCCTCCCTTCCATCAAGCTCAGCGACCTGCACTCGATACCTCATCCGCCAACCTAGTCCTACAGCGACTCGCGAATGCCCTACCCCTCTCATCCTCGTTCGAGCTCTAGGTCTCGGCTCGCAATCCAGTTCAGCTTCAGGAACGGAGGAGGAGATATGGACAGATTGGTCGAGCATGTTCGCTGAGAAAGGTTATACAGCCGTCGAGATCAATATCGCCGCTCCTACCCATCCTCCCTCGCCTCCATCCTCATCATCCACATCTCACGGCCCATTCTCGAGTATGACGTCGCTCCTAGCTTCTCAGATACGGCTGCTGGCCATCCCATTCCCGCCGATACTAGTCGGCGAAGGAATGACATGTCTCCTAACTCAATCATACGTCTCGGACAACCCCGCTTCCGGATTGGTCATGCTCAATCCACCGCCCGATACCGATATCCGAATCAACGCAGAAAGGGAGAGAGAAGGAGGCTGGGAATGGCCGACTTTCAATTATGAGCCGAGGTTCCCTATCCTCGTTCTGGCGGATGAGGGGAGGATGAAAGGGTTGAAGGAGGGGAGTCGAGTTGCGCGAGCTGCGGAAGGTGGGGTTTGGAGGGGTGGGAAGGGGGTTAGTGTGGAAGTGATGGGTGAGGGTGATGAGCGGGGTGAAGAGACACGGGTGGTGAGTCTCGCTATCGAGGGAGATGGGAGGAAGCTGATGTGGGCATTCAGACGGTCGAGAGGTGGATGGACAGCTGTGGCTTTTGATCTGTTCGGAATTCTCTGGCTGTATAGTGCGGCTCGAAAATGTCTGTACATGCCCTCAACCTTGTTGAAGGGCTGCATATCACCTAATAGGGCCTCACTTGTGTTCCGATGCTTCTCTCACGCGCTTGAAGACATCACATCTACTTCACCGTGAACGCCGAAGGCTTCACCCAAAGATATGTTACGTAATGACCAATCTGTTTCCGAGTCCTATTGACGTTCGCCTAATGTTCCAACGCGACTGCATTTCATTTGCCATTCTCCCTAATCGCCTTTGTTGAGATCAATTCTTCGCTTCTGCATAGTGATAGGCTGGTCAATAGTTTTCTCTCTCCCGGAGGGGGTCGACATGGGTATCTCGGGGTTGTTACCGGTACTCAAGGATATTCAGGTGCAAGGCAACATCTCGTCTTTCAAGGGACAACGGTGAGTTTTACGATCAACCTTGCGAACGCGTATTGATGGTTTGAGAACAGCTTGGCCGTAGATGTAAGTGATTCATGTCCTTTCTGTATACCTTCAGAGGTACCTCTCGAATGGGACCAGGGCACTGATACTTCTTACAGGCATACGTCTGGTTACATAAGGGCGCTTTTGGATGTGCGGAGGATCTGGTCAAGGGGAAAAAGACGACTCGGTGAGTTACATTAACCGTCGTGATCCATTACTTGTGTGCTTGGGAGAAAGCAGCCAAATGGGTTTGCCGTAGCTGACATTCCGTTTAGCTTCGTTGACTATGCGATGCACCGTGTGCGATTGCTCCGGCATCATGGGGTCATGCCGTTCATCGTGTTTGACGGAGGACCGTTACCGGCCAAGAAAGGGACGGAAAACTCGCGAGCGAAGTGAGTCCAGCTTTCTCAGACGGTCCTCTCGGCTGTCAGCAAAGTACCCGACAACGAGGATGTGAGTCTGAAAGCTGAAGTCGACTCTTGCAGGTCCCGAACCGAGAACCTCGCTAAAGCCGCTTCGCTCGAATCGCAAGGCCGGCTGAGGGAGGCGAGGGACTGCTACACTAAGTGTATCGATATTACCCCCGAGATGGCCTTTCAGCTCATCAAGGTGCGATCCGTTTCCCGAGACCTGCTCGTGCCCGCTGAGGTACCAGATAGGCTTTGCGAGCTGAGAATGTCAACTTCGTCGTCGCGCCATACGAAGCGGACGCCCAACTGTGTTTTCTTGAGCGGGAAGGATATGTCGATGGAATCATCACTGAGGACTCGGATCTTTTGGTCTTCGGCTGCAAACAGGTGTGGCAATCCTTACCCATTGAGTGAAGGTTGACAACTCGTAGGTCATCTTCAAGTTGGATGGTGATGGACAATGTGTGTGGATTCATCGGGAAAAGCTGGCGACCGTGCGGGACTTCCCCATGCACGGGTGGACAGATGTACAGTTCCGACGTATGGCGGTGAGTTCTTTTCGGCCTTCGTATTGGCGGACATCATGCTCGTCCGCTGTCCGATGAGCCGTCTAACGCCTTTTTAGATGTTATCTGGTTGTGACTACCTCCCGTCGATCCCTGGAATGGGTCTGAAGACAGCCCATCGTTTGCTAAGGAAACACAAAACCGTCGAAAAGGTACGACGACCCTGGCATCCGCCCGCAGTTCGCTGACTTGGTTCAGCTTCTTCAAGCCGTTCGCCTGGACGCCGCTATGCCAGTTCCGCCCGACTACATCACGTCTTTTGCACAAGCTGAACTCGCTTTCATCCACCAACGGGTGTTTCATCCGGAACTCAAGCGGCTCGTTCCCCTCCGCGACTTTCCTGAGGGCGGATTGAAGGAGGAGGACGAAGAGTGGATTGGGTTGTATGTGTTTGCGCATTGACCTAGCACGTAGCTGACCGATCACAGGGACATGGACATCAGCATTGCGCAAGGTCTAGCACGAGGCGATCTGCATCCTGAGACAGGGCTACCTATCGAGGACGAGTGGCCTGACTTTCAGCCTATCGGTAGAAGGTCTGGTGAAGCGCCGGTCGGTTCGTCAAGAGTGAGCTCAAAGTCCGTGAGAGGAGATCGAACTGAGTTCTGCTAGACGATACTGGGAGAAAGCTCGAAAGCCAATATCGCCGGTCCTATGGACGCATTCGTCTCCCGTAAGATCCTTGGGTAATAATGCCGACCTTTCTGATTCCCGTCATGCAGGCACAGCGAAAGTACGACTCGCACCTCTCGTCAAGCCGGTCGGAGCTGTCTCCTCTGGGCCGTCTCGACTGTCCGATCAGCCCTCGTCCATTAAAGCTGTGGGGTACGAGTGTACCGCGGAAGATCGCAGAGGTGAAACGGATCATAGGGAAAGTAATAGGAGCAAATTCTTCTCAGGCTCGAGGAGAACGAAGAGGCCTGCCCAAGTCATCGAGGTCGTTCAGCAAGAGTCGATTGAACTCGTCTGGGAGAAAAGCGATGAGGCACCCGAAGTCGAGCCCGATCGACCTGTCGCCGGTCCTTCAAGCGTTTCGAGGTCCTTATCCCCAGATCACATTCCGTCGCCGTCGCCGATCGTTTCTCCACTACGTGTCGAAACCTCTCCCCCTAAACCCCTTCCCTTCTCTGACGGCGTGCATTTCTCTTCACCACCTGGATCTGAGCTGTCCAGTCCTCCGTCTTATTCTCCGTCGAATAATGATCCGTTCTCTTCCCCTCGGAAACGGCCGCGACTACGCTCAGCTTCGCCCTTGTCACCTACCCGCACAAATCCACCCCCAAAACCGGTCGTCCTGATTGCGCCGTCTTCTCTTCCCCCCGATTCCACTCAACACTTGCCCACATCGCAAATGTTGTCCGACCAAACGCCGACAAAGCGGGATCGCGCGGGTCGAGCGGTGTCTCGCCTCAGCAGTGTGATCATACCAGGCTCCTCACCTAGTGGCAGCAAAGTTCAACCTGTTCCACAAGCCGAACCATTCGACTTACGCCAGCTCTGTCGGATAAGTGAGATCTCGAGCGATAGCATCGAGGAGGAGCAGGTGGTCACGCCTTCTGCCGAGGTGATCGGGAAGCGCAAGTTCGAAGAGCAAGGGCAGGCGGACAAGGAACGGGAGGAACGGGCGAAGATCGTTGCTGCGGGATGGAAGAATAAGTATGCTTTCAAAGCGGACATTGTGAGGCGGGCTGATCACTCGAGAACGTCCAGCTGATCAGAACCATAGACCTTTCCCAGTTCAAGTCTCTCGCGAAGAAAGCGTTCAAACTCTGACTCACCTCGTTCGTGGCCCATACGACAACAACCGGTACGAGCGGATACTAGGACCCACATTCTCGCCGACCGGCCTATGAACGTACCTGTCGAGCCCACTAGCAAGCGAATGTCCCCACCAATCGAGTTTGCTGAAAAGGGCCAATCCCCAGTCTCGGCTTTCAACCCTCAAGGGCTGAAATGGAGGTCCCTCGAAAAGTTTCGATTCACGGGGATGGTGGTGCGGGACTAGCGGTACAAAGGTCAAATCGGTCAGAAGATCATGGTGTAGCATGGGTTTCGATGTCCGCCAATACTGCATACATAGATATTCCTAGCCCAACGCATACTCGTGCTGCTATGCACGTTATTGCTCCCAGACATAGCGTGTCTTATCGTCTTCACCCTCAGTACAGGATCTTCACCTTTAGCTTCTCCTTCTTCAGCCTCTCCCGTCGCTCCATCCCTTTCTCGTATTCCACCTTCCGTTCCTCGCTCAAAATCGCACTTCTCTCCTTCCTCTCCCTCAATAACTCCTCCTTCGCCTCGAAAGTATCTCGATGTATGGTCTTCCATCCTTCAACAGCTTTCCGTGTTTCCGTAGATAGAGTAGAAGGTTCAACAGCCAGCCAAGAAGATTTCAGCCCTCCTCGGATAAGTGGATCGGGATTTGATGACCGATTTCGAGGTGGTAGATATTTGCCTAAGTTTACCGAAAGATCAGTTATGAATCCGGTCTCCCCGGCCTTTCCGTGAGCTGATGGGATTTTCGAGAAGTGAGAAGCTAAGCTAACCTTTCCAGAATAACATCCCGCAAGCTCTTCCATGAGCTCTCAATCCAGGAGCTTCAACAGGGTCCACAATAACCTCTCTCTCCTTCCCTTTCTCCTTTTCCGAGCTAGGTGCATTTGAGGCAGAAGGAGAAGGGATAGGTGAGAAACGGAGTCGAGAGCGGGTGACGAAGTAGAATGAGTCTGGTGGGTAGGTCGTTGGGCGGATTAAGGCGTGTTTCCCGTTTTGGGGGAGGGAGGAGAGGAGGTGAGGGAGTTTGCGTAGGCGGTTTTTTGCGCTCATTTCGATGAGAGAGCCAGGACGCGATACAGTACGAGCTGAGATAATAAAAGTGACGGATGATTGGGTCGGGGATGGTACGCAGTGGATCAGATGGGCTCTTTCGTGGGAAGCAAAGTAAGATACCCCTCCAAAGACGAATACGAGTACCTGACTGAATCGTTTTGGCTAAAGAGCGGACATGCGTCAATCTCCTTCGTACCTGGCAGACACAGTTCAACGGGATTTTTGCAACCTGCACAAGAAGCAAAGCAATGACGACTCGATACTGATCTCCTTTTGATTAGAAACAGATCTCAGTGCTCTTTCGAGATGGTCGCGACCTCTGGCAAGAAGCATCGAGCTCGTCATTCACAGCCTATCTCACCCCCTCCTTCCCGCGCGGAGATACCGCATGATTGGGAGAAGGATGAGGAGGAGCTTGAGCTTGAGGAGGCTCTGTTCGGGACGAGGAAGCGGAAATCGAAGCCGGTATCCCAGGTCGAGGTCAATGGGTATACCAAGGAGACAATCGGAGATGATGGTGTGGAAACAGTGCACGATGACGAGGTATTTTAGACCAATCTCTATATGACCGTCTCAGTTGATTCAACGGTTGCAGCTGTTCACTATAGACGCCCCGCTCGCAACAAAGCTATCCGAAGACGAGAACGAAGGAAGCTCATCAGGAAGTGTGAATGGCGCGATTGATGAAGATGAAGATAGGCAGTCAGCATTGGAAATTTCTTCGGACGAAGATGATGCCGAACGACCGTCGATCTCCCTACCTGACGACCTTATCAACCTTCGCTCTCCCTCGCCTTCAAGACCCAGTCGGAAGGCCAAAGAGAAGGAGCCGCTCTGGCGAGATCCAGCGGATGAGCTCGTCAATATCGATTTGAACGGGGAGAGGCGGATGAGGAAGCTTGCTCGAGGGAAGGGTGGGGATGGGAAAGTCGGTGGAAAGGAGCTGGAGAAGCGATTACGACAACAGTGAGCCGGTCCATTTGGACTTCATGCTGATGGTCAGATTCGAACGACTACATCCCCGACCCGACTGGGCGAATCGACGGATACCAATCGGTACACCGAGCTTATCTTCCCTCCTCTCAACCACAAAAAGTTTCATCGAAGCTCCTCCTCGGGATGCGAGAGGGTCTCTACCACAGGGAACCATCGAGATTCAGAGGGTGAGGAATGCGACTCAGCAGAACCCGACGACGGGGAAGAGGCAGGCTGCGGATGCTGGCGGGGGAGTTGTGGATTTGGCTTGGCATCCGAATCCAAAGGTTGGGGTTCTTGCTGTCTCCGGCGGAGACCGAAGAGTCAGGTTCTTCAACGTGAGTTCGTTCCAGGGAACGCTGGAGTGCTCTGAGTTGTAACCTCAGATCGATGGACATACCAATCCGAGCCTGATGACACTTCACATCCCCTCCCTTCCCCTGACTCGCTCGACCTTCCATCCATCCGGCTCATCCCTTCTTCTCACCGGCACGCGACCATTCTACTACACCTTCGATCTCCCTTCTCAACGTTGTCTTCGCTCCCCTCGGAACCTCTTCGGCTCAGTTCGATCCCCGACCTCACCAAATTCACTCACACGCCATGCCTTCTCGCCCGATGGGACCCTACTAGCCGTAGCAGGTCGAAGAGGAGCTGTCAGTGTTCTAGACTGGTCAGGAACAGGTATCGGAGCAGTCGTAGCGGAGTTGAGAAGTGGACGAGGGGCATCAGTGCTGGATTTAGTGTGGGATCTGGATGGGCGGGAGCTGAGTGTGCTCGGTGGGAGGGATGGAGCGGAGGTGGAGGTTTGGGATGTCGGGGAAAGGAAAGTGGTGAGAAAGTGGCAGGATGATAGGGCTTTTGGAGGGGCTGTGATGCAGCGGAGCGCGGATGGGGCCTTCACGGCTGTAGGGTGTGTTCACCTCATTCTGTCTCTCAGCTAGTACTGATGAGGTCGCAGCTCAAGCACCGGGATAGTCAATCTCTACTCCTTAGCTACCCTATCTTCATCAGCATTGTCGAGAACCTACCTGAAGCCAGACCCGGTCCGATCTCTAGAACAGCTCACCAGACCCATCTCCAGCTTAGCCTTCCACCCGTCCTCAGGAATACTCGCCACAGCCAGCTCAGCCAAGAAAGATGCCCTCAAACTAGTTAGCCATTTTAGAGTCTCAGTTCTCCGTGTTCAGCTGACACGAGCAGTATCATCTCCCTTCCGGAACAGCATTCTCGAACTTCCCTTCGAGCGGGACACATATGGGTAGAGCCACCAGTATAGGCTTCTCTTCTGGCGGGGAGTACCTAGCCGTGGGGAGTCAGAGAGGATCAGTGCTGTTGTGGAACCTGAAGCATTACACGAACGCATGAGCATGATTTCCTCATCGCCATGTCATTCCTAGCTATTCTATCCTCGGATTTCGCTACAAAGGGTAGTTGAAGCATGATCGGGTTTCAGATTGACTTGAGCGGAAGATCCGATGCCACGAGGCCGTTTCACCGTAGGTTGATCGAACGTGAGCTATGACCAGTTGCTTAAACTTGCCTTGACTCTTCTCATTCCAACACAAAATGACCGCAAGGCTTCGTCTCGCTAACAAGGTAGGGCTCCCCACGTGCCTCACTACCTAATAAAATTCAGCTGATAACGAGCGTGCCTGTTATAGGTCTGCATTGTCACCGGTGCAGGCTCGTAAGTCATCCCTCCATCCCCTCGAGAAAAGTAAGCCAGCCATAGCTAATCAATCGACCTTGTCTTCCTTCTCACCTCACCTTATTCCTGACCTTTCGCCCTTTCGCCAAAACCTACACACCTTACATCAAACGCCTTTTCCTCGTCGTCTATCTGAGTTAGTGGGATCGGCTATGAAACCTCACTCCAATTCGCAGCAGAAGGAGCTCGAGTCCTCCTCGCAGATATAAACGAGACGTCCGTGACGAACGCAGCCGAATTCGTGAATAAGCGATTTCCGGGTGCTGGAGCGGAGGCTATCAAGTGCGATGTCAGTAAAGAGGGGGATGTCAAGGTTATGGTTGGGAAGGCTGTTGAGAAGTGGGGGAGGTTGGATGTGATGGTGTGTTCTGGATTCACACAGCCGAGTCTTGAGAGGTGATGCTGTTGGTGTGCTGATATGGTCTTGAGTAGTTCAACAATGCTGGGATCATGCACGGAGCGTGAGTTCTCCCCTTGTCGCCTTGCAGCTGTCTAAGCTGGTAATCGGGCCACGGAGGGGAGCTGACGGAAGTAGCGATGACGACGCGATCAATACCGAGGAGAGGATCTGGGACCTGACTCAGTCGATCAACGTCAAAGGTGTCTGGTTCGGTTGTAAGCATGCGATCATCGCTATGCGTAAGGTCTGTCAACACGATACTACGACCACAAGCCGTCGTCTGGCTGACTGGTAGATTCCGTAAGGGCTGACGTTGAGCAGAATAAACCGAATCCCGAGCTTGGACTGGGTATCGGAGGGTCAATTATCAATGTCGCTTCGTTTGTTGCTATCATGGGAGCTGCGACACCTCAACTCGCTTGTGCGTTCTTCTTTGACACCTAGATACGGGGCTAATACTCTTGCAGATACGGCATCGAAGGGAGCTGTCCTGGCGATGACTCGCGAATTGGCGATGGTTCATGCTCGAGAAGGAATCAGATTCAACGCGCTTTGCCCGTGGGTCTCCCTAACTTCTGCCTTCCATTCAACTGCTGAATCTATCGATTGACACAGAGGACCAATCCGGACCCCATTACTTATGGACTTCCTCAACACCCCTGAGAAGCTTAATCGCCGGCTGGTTCATAATCCCATGGGAAGATTTGGCGAGGCGGTCGAGCAAGCGAAGGCGGTTGTATTCTGTGAGTCCTAGATTGCCTTCCATTGTTCTCGCTTCTTTCAAAGCGAGAAAGAACCTGATCCTCACCCAGTGGCATCGGACGACTCGTCCTACACCAATGGCACCGACTTCTTAGTAGATGGAGGATTGCATGCCTGCTATGTCGTACGTCCACTATCACCCATGAACCGTCGCTCTGTGCTCATCCGCCACTTAGACGCCTGACGGACAGCCTGCGGTTGCGCCTCCAGTCGGACTTGCACAAGGGGCGTGAGACACGGAGGAATCCTGAGATGCAGTCCGTAGGTATGCCATCTCGAGGATCTCGTATGGTGCATATAGAGTGGACATAGAGCAGCCTATCGATATCATGCATTGTCCTATAATTCGTGGTAAAACGAGGATCAATTCGCCACGTGGCCGAAGAATTATTGATCGGTTCCTTGCTTAACCTGCTGAAATCTCGGCTACTCTCCTTCCGTAAAAGAAGGTAGCATCATGTCCTTGCCTCCTCCACCTGATCCGAGCACTTTTCGAACATCCGTCCTGAAGCCCGCGTCGACATGGCGAACCGAAAACTTCCCTCCCTTGACGAACGACCTCCTTCTCCGCGCCGGTCGTGGGGAGGAAACACCTCGAGCACCAGTCTGGGTGATGCGTCAAGCCGGTCGGTATCTCCCTGGTCAGTCGGTCGACCTATTCTATCATCCGACTGAGCCGTATACTATTTGAGAAAAGCTGACGCCATCTTGACACAGAATTCCAAGAAGTCCGAAAAGATCACTCCTTCTTCGAATGTTGTCAAACACCTTCTATAGCCTCAACCCTAACCCTTCAACCAATAGACCGATACCCCTTCCTGGACGCATCCATAATCTTCTGCGATATCCTCGTCATCCCCCAAGCTCTGGGTATGATCGTCACCATGGAACCCAACCGAGGTCCTGTCCTACCCGATCCTCTCCTAACCCCTTCCGACCTATCCAAATTAAACCCAAACGTCGATGTTCAGAAAGAGTTGGGTTACGTTTTTGAAGCTATCACGATGACTCGACATGGTTTGAAGGGAAGGGTCCCATTGATTGGGTTTTGTGGTGCGCCTTGGACTTTGATGGCTTATATGGTTGAGGGAGGGGGGAGTAAGACTTTTGAGAAGAGTAAGAGTTGGTTGTATAGGTTTCCTGAGGGGAGTAGGGATTTGTTGAAGAGGATAGCGGATGTTTGTGCGGATTTACTGATTGGTCAGGTCTTGGCGGGTGCTCAGGTGTGTTTACTTTCACCACAACGATACTATCACTTCTGGAGGACGGCAAGGGTCCAGACGAGAGCTGACGCTTACGCTTCGGTAGATGCTGCAGGTCTTCGACAGTTGGGCGGGCGAACTTACACCATACCAGTTCACGACCTTCGCTCTCCCCCCTCTCCTACACATCTCTCATAAAGTCCGACACGTCCTCACTCACCTCGATCATCCACTCGTCCCCATAACACTCTTCGCCAAAGGCGTTCATTCCCCTTCCGTCTTGAAACTCCTCTCAAACCCCTCGGAGACGGGTTACGATACCCTCGGCCTAGATTGGACACTCGATCCAGTCGAAGTCCGATCAATCGTAGGGAAGGAAGTGAATCTACAAGGGAACTTCGATCCAGTCATACTCTATGGTGGAAGGGAAGGGATCGAGAAGGAGGTGAAGAGAGTTTGTGAAAGGTTTCATGAAGCTGGAGGAGGCTGGATAGCGAATCTGGGTCATGGGATCACTCCGGCCGTCAAGCCAGAGGATATGGGTTGGTTCTTGGTGTGTGTACATAAGTATTCGAGGCGGTCGTGAGGGTGTATACATCTGGCATTTGATACCATGCTTCGCATGTGGAAGATACCATGCATCATATCGTCATTGTGGACAAACAAAAGGGTGTGCCAAACCCTGAGATTGCGATCAGCGCTTCGTCGGTGAGCTGCGAGTCGGTTCGACCGCTTGATCGTCTGCGCGGATCACGTCAAGCGGTCGAGCCCATCCACATGCAACTCACCGTGCAGGAAGTTCTTCGACAGAGCGCAGCTCATGGTCCTGACCGAACGTCCGTCGCTCCTCCGCTCTGCAAGAATGGCAATATCAGCGGGCACTGAAGACCGACCTGCCCAGCGCAGATGTCCCCATATCTCGATGCTGGACATTCCCCGGTTCGGCTGCTGGACACACAGCAGCCGGATGATGAGAAGAGTTTATCGCAGCAGCCGGATGGTGGGAAGAGTCTAGCTCACCATGACCGCCTCAATCTCCCTCTCTGTCACTTCAGGATGTCTCCAAACGAACTCCGGAGCCTCCCAGAAATTCTCAAAATCCACTGGCGTCCCACTCGTCTTTCCCCCTGGTCCTCCTCCACCTCCACCTCCTCCTGTACCACTACCTTCTCCAGCTGAACCTCCTCCTGAACTCGCAGTGGGACCCCCACTCCTTGCAGTATCCCTCCCCGCTCCCCCCAACCTCCCACCAATCATCTCCCTCTCATTCCCAGCTTCCCTACCACCCGTCTCTCCCTTCTCGCTCTCTTTCGCACTTTGCCCCTTTGGTGTGGAAGAAGGATTATCGGCTCCACCTGAGGAAGATTGAAGTTTCGCGAGGAAGGATTGGAAGTTGTCGACTATTTCCTGAGGAGCTGCTGGGTGGGGTGCTGGGGGGTGAGAGCCTGGCGAGCGTGAGCAAAGCGAACGACAAGTGTCGGTGGATGGCGGATGGTAGGGTAGAGCTTCGTGGTTGACATGAAACGTAGAAGACAGAGCTACTAAGCAAGGTAAAGAGAAGGAAGAAGTGGGAGTTAAGTCGGGCTGGATTTGGAAAGATTTGGTTTCCCAAGACTGTGAGGAACGAGCCATAGTCAATTTAAGGGAAGATGACCGACCTACCGTACTCTATCTTTGACCGTTGACCGAGGAATTTGATCATAGGTTGATAAGTCTCTCGAGCTCGTAGTAATCGAGTAGGTATCATTTTCGCGACCACCTCACAGCGAGAATGCGTCGTAACAAATCAGGAAGCAGTGGTTTACCAACGATTCCAGCGGTTCCCAACACTCACTCCGAACATAACCTAAGGCGGCGGAGGCAAATATCATACGTGGGATGTCATGCTCTGACTTTCGGAATTTATACAGCTCTGCACTGTTTGTGAATGACTTGATAGGGACGCGATTACGACTGGCTGAAGGCTATTCGTATGAGCAATGCATGCATGAAACCCAAGAATCTTGATCGATTAAGCTACCCTGCTACCCAAGATACCACCTCTCACATCACCCATTGGACACCGCCATGCTCGGTCAAATCCAGCACTAAACGGGGTATGAGCTTCTCCCACCCGCAAAGTCGGTTACAACAAGAACCTACTGAGCGAGGAAGGACCTGAACCCTCATCCTTATCCTTCTCCGATATCCTGCTCTTGATCAATTTCGCGTAATGGAGCTTCAAAGCTATATCAGCATGTTCCTTCCAATCCGCGCGCCCACTCACCCCGCAAGAATCACAAAGACTTCTCGGCCCATCCGGTCCCGTCCTCCATTCATGTGTAGCACCAACTCCACAACCATGACATCGTCCATCGATACCTTTCCCACCATCCCGACTAGGCGTCCTCTCATCCGACTCACGATCCCAATCACGATCCCTATTACTCGCATTCGCTTCACTTCTCTCTCCCGAAGCTTTTGCTTTTGCGATAAGTGCATCTCGCCGTTTCCGGATGATGTCCATATCTTTCTCGGCTGAGGATTTACCACCGGGCAGGGGGAGGTCGAATGATGGGTGAAGGAAGGGGTGGATGTGTGGACCAAGGGAAAGGAGAGTCGAGTGAATCAGGGTGGATAGACGGGTGAAGCGAGTGTGGAGATAGGGTGGTGGGATAGGAGGTGTGGGGTGTTCGGCTGAGGTCGCTGGGAGGGTCAGCGGGGATCGGCGCAGATATAGCCCACGTGGTGAATGGCAAGGACTTGCCAAATGGCGACATGAGGTGAATGAGCTCGGTGAGGTATGTTTGCAGCTGCGGTGTATCGTCAGGATCAAGATCAGAAAGAAGAAAGAAGAAAGTTTCACGGACCAAGGCTATATCCCCCTCCACTTCAAGCTTCGTCGCCTCCAACCTCCGCCTCTTCATCTCCTGCCCAAATTCCTCACCCCAACCACCCTTCTGTCCCTGATGCGCACTTTTCCCCTTCTCGACCTCCCCTGGGAACCTCGAGTTCAATGGGACAGGTCTCGGCGGCAACACACTCGGTACCGCATCGTAATTTCCATAACCCTGTGCGAAAGATACCGTACTCGGATCGATTTCAACCTCCCAACCCGCTAAAGTCACTCTCGACCTATCATAAGGATATTGCGTTTGTTGGGGTAAGGAACCCCAAGCTGGATGCCTTGAGAAAGCAGTCTCGATATGTGGTGGAAGATGGGGTACATCCACCGGACTACCCGGTCGAAGGAGGTTGAAAGGATTCGTGTAATTAGATGGGGCGTGAGAATCTGATGAAGGAGGAGGATCGATCACGTCGGGGAGAGGGAACATCTGTGAATGACCTTGAGGTTGGACGAAAGGTGGGTAACTACGCATAATCTCGAGTGGACCATCTTCCGGTCGGGTTGAGTCGTGATGAGGATCGTTTTGTGTGGACGACGTAGAGTAAGGATGATCTTGGGTTGAGGCGGTGAAGTCGAATTCTCGGAGAGTGGTGTTTGATGCATAGCTAGGTGGGTAGGAGGAGGATGATCCGCCAGAGTAATGGTACATCTTGGATTATCAGATAATCTGGGTGGTGTTTTCGATGATCGAGAAGCCGAGGGAGGACAGTGGGTGGATGAGAAGATGTGGCTGTGAGGGGAGAAAAGCGGATGGTAAGTGGGGTATCGGAGCCAGGTGTACGGGAGTATAAAGGGTAAGTTAAAGGGTGATCGACAAGACAGTACGTAATCTAGACACGTATATCACTACTACCGTCTGTCCATTGTTCTACGTGTCTATGCTTATCACTTCCAAGATGTCGAAGCGCGATCCAAAAGTCCGGTTCAACGTACTATTGATTCAGGCAATATGCGTGTGAGGGCAAGATGTATCGGTGAGCTAGCCGTATGGTACACAGCTGATCCATGCCTAGATAGCGTTCGTCACTATGCTTCTCACGCTCACAAAACCCCTCTTATTCTCCCTCTCCGACCACCCGATCCACCTCCACCACCTCCAACCCATCCTCCTCCTCCTCAACCCAAACCACCTACTACACCCACTCCTTCGCCCTCGGCTCTCCCCAAGCCCCGACTTGACTGCGCTCGTTTCCTCGCCGACCCAGTCTTGACAACAACCAATCACCTCACCCGAGCCTCCCGTCTCCCCTTAGGGAAAGATCACCTAGCCCACCTCCAACGTCTCCGTTCGACCCAACTTCTCCTCTTGATCAAACTCCAGACAATCCGCGCGAAACAACGTGAGATCGGGGAAGTGATCCGATCTAACCTCGCCGATCGAGAGGATTCGTTACGTCAGGCGAAAAAGCTTAAGACGAGGATAGGGGGTTATGAATCGACTCTTTCCGATACTGAGGCGGAGTTACTCGAGCTTGAATTGGCTTTACCGAACTTCACTCATCCGAGTGTCCCTATTGGTGGTGAGGACAAAGCGGTTGAGCTGGAGAGATTTGGTCCGGACCCCATACCGGCTGATCCGAATCGTGATCATCTGAGGATAGCGAATCATTACGGGTTGCTCGATAATGAAGCTTCAACAGTCGCGACGGGATCATCATGGCCTTACCTCCGAGGATCCCTTGCTCTCCTCGAAATGGCGATCATTAATTACGCCGTCTCAGTAGCTCTCCGACATGGTTATCAACCTGTCATACCTCCTGACGTGATTCGAACGGATATAGCTTGGAGATGTGGATTTCAACCTCGTGATTCCCCTTCTGCAGGTCCAAGTCAGACTTATCACCTCCAAACGCCTGAAGGTAGTCCCGAACTGTGTCTAGCAGGGACAGCTGAGCTCCCTCTTTCGGCAATGCTCGCCAACCAGGTCTTGTCTTACGAGAGTTTGCCTCAACGGGTCGTAGGGATTGGGAGAGCATTTCGAGCGGAAGCTGGGGCGAGAGGGACGGATACGAGGGGTTTGTATAGGGTTCATCAGTTTACGAAAGTTGAGCTGTGTGCGGTTTGTGAGGGTGGCGCGAGTGAGGGGGTTATGGAGGAGATGAGAGCGGTCCAGGCGGAGATCGCACGGGGTCTGGGGTTGACTGTCAGGTGAGGTCGATGTCTCCTTTCAAGCTTAGGCTTTAGATGGGCTGATGAGTTGGAGTAGGGTGCTGGATATGCCGACTGAGGAGCTTGGTGCGACTGCGTATAGGAAGTACGATATGACAGCTTGGATGCCGGGTCGAGGGAAATGGGGCGAGGTGAGATCTTCGTTCTAGCTTCCAGGCTTTCGTTGACGGTCATATAAGATCACCTCGACATCAAACTGCACAGACTACCAAGCGAGGAGACTACACATCCGACACCGTCATCCGCCTTCGCCGGCCGAGACCAATGAGGATGAAGGGCTACCTTTCGCACATACACTTAACGGGACTGCTGCGGCGATCCCAAGGCTTTTGATCGCGTTGCTGGAGAATGGGGTGAGATTAGGGAAGGAGGGGGAGGTTGAGGGGCTAGATCTACCTAAGGAGTTGAGAAGATTTTGGGTAGGTGATGATGAGGTTGGGGAGGGGAAGAATCAGGGGAGTATACGGTGGGTCTGAGGCTTCGAGGAGCGCATCGGGACGCATCATGCAAGCATTGTCTATATCATCATGTTCCTCCTCGGCCTCCATGTTTCCCTCAAATCAGCAGAGGTGAGTATTAGTATTTCGCCGTGCAACTCTGCGGCTATGCAAGAGAAGCGCTCAGAGCCTTGTCGCTTGACATCCCAGGAAGCCACAATACTTACCGCGAGAGCATGGGTAATGTCATGGTATGTGCGAAAGCATAAGTGCAATACTGTCCACTCCCATCCTTTTTAAAGCAGCAATATCGCGACCAATCCCGCTACGACAACCCCGCTTAACCCAACCTGGACACCTCGTCCCGCCCCAGACTTGCTCGATGTCGTCGCAGCGGCAGCAGCGAGAGTCGCGCTAGTCGTGGCGGCCCTACCCGAGCTCGAAGTTGAAGTACCAATCGCTTCTGGGATTGATGAAGTGATCATCCCGGAGGTGTAGCCTGTCATACCGCTAGCCGAAGAGGAGGCAGATGCGGAGCTGGCGACTGTGGCGGAAGTGGTGGAAGACGTTCCGGTGGTTGAGTTCGTGGTGGAGTTTGAGCTGGAAGAGTCGAGGAGCATACCGGTACCTACATCCTTGATCAGCTCGACGGACTAAGGTAGGGATTTGGTCGTGGCGCACCCCATGCAACGGTGTTACCGTTGTATGCTGTACTCTTCGTAGGTTGGGTAGTCGAGCCATCTGCACCGGCAATCTGAACAGCTTTGTCAGTACTGTCTGCCGAGGAAACAGGCCCGACATACAGTGAACCGTGTCGTCCATGTAGCGGTGGAGACATTTCCTCCTAGAGTACTAAGGTGTCATCAGTCTGGTGTCGTCTTACGTATGAGTGATACGGACAACTGAAGGAAGTAGATGGCGGCATTTGGGCTAACATTCGGTGCTGGAGTCGAGAAGGAGGTCGCTGTGGTCGCATCTATACCTGTGGCCAGAGCTACTCCATCATCAGCAAAGACTCCCACAAAGTCCAGGGTAAAGCTACTCTCAAGGGGTATCATCTACGCCTTCTCGTCAGCGACAAGCAGGCCTCAAGACGGTGAAGTAAGACTTGCATTTAGGTTTGCTCCCGTCATCAACTGTATTGTTGTATTGGTCCAGTCGCCCGTAGTATCGGCCGTCCAGAGGGCGGCGATGGGTTGACCGACTTTGACGACTGTTGCGCCGTCGGGTGAGGTTGGAGTTATGACGGCGAGGGAGGGGCCGACAAGAGCGAGGAGAGCGAGAGCGTACAGGTTGAACATGGTAACAGCTCGTAGAGGCGTAAGAGTGGCGGAGGGCAAAAAGATCCGATGAGTTGAGAAGCTTGATTGATAACAGATGATAGGGAGTATTATCGAGGGGAGTTGTGAGGGTAGAAAATGATTGCTCGTGTCGGTCGTACTTGGTTGTTTCGTAAAGTTGAGATTGATAAATGTTTGTTTCCAGACTTGGAATCCGCTAAAGAATGACTTGCAGTGAGATCGAGAGCAAGGAGTGAAGGGATGAAGTGATGTATGAAGCGGTGAGACGAGATGAGAAAAAGGTTGAAGGGCAAAGGCAAACACCGCCCGCTCGGATCACGCCTGTTCGCGTGCTTGCCCCTGGATATCGAAATGTTTGAGAAGGTGCCTGGCACTCTCGGCATTCATCATGTTTTCATGTTGTATGTACACGAGCCTTCTTCGATACAGTCCTGCATACTCACACGAAGCTCAAAGCTACGCCAGAGCTGAGCTACGATTGATACTGTAACTGCTGGACCGAAAACAAAGATCTTGTGAAAATCAAACGCGTAATGGGAAGCCGGCCGAGTGCCGCAGAGTGATTCCGATCGTCAAATCAATAATGACGAAGGTTCTCTTGCTGTTTTGTCTGAAACCCCGGTGATACAGGCTGTATGGGTCGTGCATACTGTCATGGAACCTGGTCATGATGATAACAAGACCCAGACTAATCGTCCTGGGCCCACTTGCTTTTTCCTAAAGGACCATCCAGCTTCCGTTTCGGCACCTCAGCCTCATCCTCAACGGTAAATCTCCCTCGACCTTTCTTGATCATACCATCTTCCTCGTCATCCCGCCTTCGCTTCAGCGGCGGTGATCGGCTTTCGCTCCTACTCCTCGGCCTTCTAGGAGGTGGCGATGGCGATTCGCGAGGTGCCGGTCTCCGCCGAGGGGGAGTGACCGTAGGTGATCGGCTACGAGTCATACTCCTTGACCTGGACGCGCTGGGCGTAGGCGTTCGGCTTGTTGATCTCCTTCGAAGCTCTTGACGCTCCGGAGGAGAAGGAGAAGGCGATCGCATAGGTGGTGTATCTTCCCGCAACCTTTCCCTTTCCCTTTCCCGTTCCGGAGAGGGTCGCCGTGCACGCAGAGGCGGAGTAATGCTGCGTTGTTTCCGTCTAGGCGAAGGGGACCGGCGGCGACGGGGGTGGGAAGGAGATCGGCGCCGAGGTGAAGGGGACCGTCTGCGCGGCGGAGGTGATGGACGGCGGTACCCATAACCTCGCTCCGGACTTCTGCTTCTACTCCGAGGTCGAGTCGTAGGTCCCCTTCCTCCAAATCCTCTATCCCTTTCCCGATCGTCTTCGAACCGTCGAGGTGGTGGCCCACGTCGATATCCATCGTCTCGATCCCGAGGAGGTGAGAACCGCCGAAATGGTGGTCCAGGTCTTTCACGATCACCTGGAGGTGGTCCCGGTCGAGGCGGAAGGCCGGGTCCTCCATCCTACACGCGGTCAGCTCAACAGTCGCATAAGCCAAAAGGATACCTGAACGTACTCTGCGTGGTCCAAAAGAGTCAGATGCTTGCGTTCGTCCTTCTGCCGACCGGATCATTGTATCCTGTAATTTCCGCTCATCCCCCTGCTTCAGCTCAAGCTCCGCTTTCTTTGCCGCGATGAACTGAGCAATACCATCCTAAGCTACGCGAGCTGAAGAAGGGCGAAACCTCACCTCAGCGGGAACACCTCCAACAGTTGATTGGGCCGAGAGAAGGAGAGTCCATAGCTTCTCCATAAAGGCCGCTGCACCATGCTTATCCATAAAGCCAATCATGTTGATCTGCAGTCTCCTTGGATCCGGTATCTTCTCGCATCAGCGCGACTGTCGAAAGTGACCGTCAGCATCAGCTCACTGGGTTGTCTTTATCCTCCAGCATCCCAAATGCATACTCCACCACCACATCGTCCTCAATCCTAATCAGCTCAGTAACCTTCTGAGCGATCCATGGTCGAAGCACCGAGAGGTTGACTTTACGCAGGTCGACCTGATCTCCTCGTGAGCTGGGTTGATTAGCGATATGCCAAAGGTGAACTGCACCTTTTCAGAGAAGTTCTTGGGGAATTTCGTGGATTTGATGCTTGCCGCTTCTTTATCTTTAAATCTCTGTAGATAGGTTAGCATGGTTTGGACCTCCGAAGCAGAAGATGTGATGGTAGATGAATAACTCGCAGAATCTTGAGCGGCATTGGTGCCGCGCATACCTGGATAAAGGGAAGTTGTCAATCGCTCTCAAATGTCCCGGATCAACTGCCATCCAACTCACCGACGTCAGCCATGTTGACGAGACTCTCTTCCGGGCTATGATTTGGCTGTATCTCTTGTGAAGAGACGATGCTGGGTCAGGGGTCGAAGAAAGGATAGGACGGAAATATTGACGGGATTTCGCCGAAGGAAAAGATGTGAGACTGATGTACGCCTTTCCGCTCCGGCGACAAATAATAAATGCTGTAATCGCTTGGCCAAAATCGTAGTCGGACATCCTGTGTATTGCGCTTGTTCTTGTCTGCCTATCGCAAAAGTCGGAGGACTCCGGACTCGATCAAAACGATGTCTGACATCGTGATATACGGTCAAGACTCGTCCTTCCTACTGGCCATTGACGTCAACCACCCAGACGACGACCTCACTCCCCTTCCTACGGACTTCATCCAGGTGGAACCACCGGCCATCAACCCGCAGAAGAACAGCGAGCTACACCTTCTCCCCCTTCCTACAGATTTCGATCCTTCCGCCGAGCCGACTGAGCTGATCATTGGCGCCGGGAACGAGCACCTCTCCGCCAACGACCTCGAAAGCCAGTCGGAGGAGGTCATTGAGGCATTATCCACCAATTCGAAGGATAACCCTGCAGACCACGCAGAAGGCGGAGATGGAGACCATGGGGCCGCGGTGACTGCTCGGGATGACGACCGTACGCTCAGGGAGATATTGGAAAGCTTAGCTCGGACAAAAGGAGAGGAAGATGGAGTGGACATGGCGAAGAAACCTGTTACCGGTCAGTCCTCTCACCTCTTTACTGACCATTCCTAAACCAGAGCAAACAGTCATGAGCTCTCCGCTATCTGAAGTCCCCGACTTACCGACCCAACTTCCGCCTACACCAGAGCTTCAGACGAAATCATTACCTAACTCCCTCCCTACTGTGCCTAGTCCCACTGTCAACTTTGCAAGCAGCTCTTCAATCCCCGCCGAGTCTTCAGCCACTGCAGCGAGGCGTGCTGTGGGTTCCAAGTCATCTTTGAAGGTCACTAAGAAGCTATGTAGAAAGCGGAAGGGTCAGGCATTGGACGATGATCTGGAAAGCCTGTCTGGAGCGGAGGAGCTGAAGGAGATAGGAGACATCATGGAAGATGGGACGGATGGGGATGCGAAGAAGGGAGCGAAGAAGCATAAGAAGTCAAAAGGGCGAGATGGAAAGGCGGCTCGAGGTGAGCCGTGTGTCTCACCCTTAGTCCCTTGCTGACTCACTGGTCAGTTACCGGACCTGCACGTAAACAGCTCGACGCAGTCATGGGCATTGAGCCCGACGGAACGAGCCCGCCAAAGAAGATAGCACCTCGTACGCTATAGCCTAACCCCTACCTACTTTTCACTGACACTTCGTTCAGGCCGAAAAGTGCTCAATGACGCTCAGATCCTGAAAAGCCTAAAAGGCAAGACCTCCGAGACGCAGATGTCGATGTGTCAGAAGCCTCGATATTCGATATGGGGCAAGTGTACTCAATGCGTAGCGAAACAGGGTGGAGATTCGTGTCGATTTAGGGATTACCGGAAATTCAAGTGGGTTATCTCACATCTCCAGGTTGGGCTTAGCTCATACGCTACTAGGATTGATCCGGAAACAGCCGAGATATTGGGTCCTGGGCGGTTCGAGTCGACGGACTATGACGAGACGATGACGTCTCTGCCAACAACGTTCAACGTGCCTCTCCAAGAAAGGCATCTCTCAAAAACAGAAGTATGTCATGTTGAAGACCTGAGATAACGACTGATATGCTGCTCAGCGAACAATCGCGCCGTTTCTTCTGCCCTTGATCACCCGCGAACTCCGCCACGTCTCGCTTACAAAAGCCATCAAGCGCGAAGTCGACACAGCGAAACATCGCTCCGTTTGCGGTATGTCTTCTAATCGTTCCTCACACCTTGACTCACTGCACCTTTGCCAGACTTCTGCTCTTCGACCATCTTTGGCGGTTTCTTCTTCTGCGAGAAATGCGGCAAGGATTTCTGCCTCCAATGCGAGCGATACTTCTCCGATTCTCCCGAGACAATGCTCGAATCTCCCTGGGAAATACCTCCAGCCGCACGACCTCGACTTCAAAGGTGTACGGGAGGTTCGGACAAGGTCAAAGGGAAGAACCTGAACTTCCACAGTCGACCGGATCTCCAGCCTGTCTCGAGGTTTACGGTGAAGGAGCTGAAGGAGCATTGGTTAGCTTTGGTCGATTTTGTGCTGGATGCCGAAGCATCGGAAGAGGATCGGCTGCGACTGCTTGGGATAACCGAGGAGGAGGACGAGTTGAGCGGGATGGTCAAGACTTGGATCGCTGAGCATGAGATCTCGAAGGACCTCAAAAGCGGTCACCGTTCAGCCATGTCAGCAGAAGGGATCGCAGGTCTGTATCAGAAGAATACAAACCCCTCAGTCATACCGATACCTGATCCCGCCCATTTGGAGGATCTCTCGCTACCTTTCATCTTCATCTCCGCCGATAACCTTGATAACGACAAATTCGACTTCCTATGGGGAAGAGGCGAACCCATCGTTGTCAATGGAGTCGGGAAACGGTTGAAGCATACCTGGACGCCAGACACCTTCATCGAGCGGTTCGGTTCGGAACCATGCTGTACGTATCTCTATGAACATTGTGATGGTGGCTGATACCTCTCAGATGTGGTGAACTGCGAATCTAACGCCTCGTTACCCATGAACATCGCTAAATTCTTCGGCATGTGGAATAATACCGAATCGAGGCCAGATAAGGTGTTGAAGCTGAAGGTGGGTCGCTGCATCTGTCCATGCACCATAATTCAGCTCAGGCTCTTATAGGACTGGCCAGCAACGAAAGATTTCCAGAGCGCATACCCGGATCTGTACAATGACTTCTGCGATTCGCTACCTGTTCCCGACTGTACTCGTCGTGACGGAGTCCTAAACCTGTATTCTCACGTGAGTTTCCCGTTGTTTGTGCCACGTACTTTCGGCTCATAAGCTCTAAAGTTTCCGCCAGGACCTACGCGACCCGATATTGGACCCAAGATGTACAACGCATTCGTTAGTTGATCTAGACAATCCGTATTTTATCCGTATTTTCTCGGCTAACTTGACTCGTAGGCAGGCAAAGAAACATCCGGTGGCAACGGCTCGTAAGCCTTGTTGCCTCGTCTTGCAATCTGCTGATGCTCTCAAACCAGCACCCGCCTCCACATGGATGTCGCCGACGCCATCAACATCATGCTCTACGCCTCGCCTCGTTCCGATGGACAGCCTGGGTGCGCTGTCTGGGACCTTTTCCGAGCCGAAGACGCCGATAAACTGCGGAAGTTCCTGACGAAGAAGTGTGGCGGAAGGGAGGGATACAAATTCACGGACCCGATCCATTCGCAGCTCTTCTACTTGAACTCAAGCTTGAGAAAGGAGCTCCTGGCTAAGCATGGTGTCGTCAGCTGGAGAGTGTATCAATATCCTGTGAGTGAGAACGCCTTCGTTGTCTGACGGCGGGAGACTGATGATAAGCCATAGGGTCAAGCTGTTTTCATCCCTGCTGGATGCGCACATCAGGTGTGCAATCTCGCCGATTGCATCAAGATCGCGCTCGACTTTGTTAGTCCCCGTGAGTATCATCTCATTTACTGTGCGAGAACACCATAATGGTATATGGTAGACAATGTCGTCAGGTGTCAGCAACTCGTTCTTGATTTTCGCCGAGAAAACTTTGCGAAAGCGTGGAAGGAGGATGTTCTGCAGCTCTACAACGTGATGTGGTGGGTCACATCAGCGTATCTAGGCTGCTTCGAACTGATAATCGTCACAGGTATTCGTGGCTGAACGTGCGGGAGACGAGAAATCGTTGGCAAGCTGAGGCGGTTGCGAAAGAAGCGGCAGCTACAGCAAGAGCGTCTTATCTGGCTTCACTACAGAACGGTGACCACGTCACCCTGTCTTCAAGCCTGTCCTCGACCTCGCCAAAGCGAAATGGAAACTTGACGCCAGCTGTGAGCTTTGTGCGGGATGAGCCATCCGAAGCGGTACCGCCGACGAACGGCGAAACCAAGATTCCTACAGACGTTTCAGAGACGGTTATAATACTCGAAGACACAAACGCCGACCTTTCATCCGATCTCATCCCAGCCGAGAAGACGCGACACGTCAATGGTGACGCATCCGCTGCGCCAAAATCAGTCAAAAAAGCCGTGCAGCTCGATCCAAAACGTATACTCGCTCAATGTCTCCTCGAAGCCGCCCTCAGTCGCCCCGAACCCGACCCCAAGAAACCGATACCTGTGGGTCGACCTGTTGCTCCTCCACCTCAACCACTGCAGCTGCCTCGAATCAGTATGAAGGATATGGTCAAGCTCAAGATGTTACCTATCGATTTTGCTGTCAACTTGGCCAGGTCAGCCATGGGTGAAGGGACTGAGGATGATGAGCTTGTCGAAGAGACTCGGCTCGAGGGAGAAAATGACGGCGGTATTCAATTCACTTCAGCTCGAGGTGACGGGATGGCCGGTGGAGTTGCTGATCCGATATTGGTGGATGCACAGGGCATCGACGTGGAGCAGGACGATCAGCTTGCTATAGGAACGCTGCAAGACGTAGAGACGGAGATGGGTTTGGAGCTTGTTCTGGACGGTATTGATATTGATCAGCTGGATGGTGATCTGTTTTAGGCATTCTCCACCTTGAGATTCAGTCCTTTTTCGCATGATGTTGTATATCATGCCATTCTCATCGAAGCTCAGCGTTTCTCAGTAGATCAGTAAACACAAGCCTAAATCTTCGAGGCTATCCCGCACCAGCTTCCGCGGCGAAAGGCGCGGCCACCACACCGCTCCTTGCCGCTTACGGCTTTGTCCTATTCATACTCCGTCGTTGGTTAACTCTGCCCACCCTACTGACCCATTCAATCATGTCGATCCCCAGAGTGAGTGCAGTCGTCTCATTACTAGCGAGAAATCAGGCCTGGCGTTAGCAGCATGAGACTTTGCACTCACATCAAACTATAGGCCACATACGATCCCCGCCGAGTCTTCCGGTTCTCCTTACCCCACTTCGAAGTCGGTCCCAAGACCCGCTCTATCGGAACATACCTCTCAGGTGGTCTCGTGAGTCTTTCATCACTCTGCACCTTTGCTCCGCTGGCCACCCGGCTACCCAGGCCCTTGATGATGATGCTGACCGGGTTCAACGTTCAACCAGTTCGCACTCTCCTTCTTCCTACTCTTTGACGCAGCGACACTCTCAAAACACGCTCAACCACCTGCAGACTCTCCATACGACGTAGTCCCAGTCCACGTTAGCTTTGTAGATTGGATCCCTGCAATCTGCTCAACCCGTACGTCCCCCGCCCCGCCCCTTACTTTTGCTTGAGAGGTTGAAAAGCTGATTGAGTGGGGAATGGGAAACAGTTGGGTTCCTGATCACGAGTTTACTTGATAAGTCTCACTTGAAATCCGCTTTCTCGGCGGATCAATGGGGGAGTGATGGGCCTGCTGCTTGGAGAGCTAGGGTTGTTTTGTTCATAGGAGTGGCGCTTATGGCCGGAGGACTTGCGGGGAGTTTGGTGAGTTGAGCTACCTGAAAACTCTCCGAGCGATGATCAGCATCATCGTTGAAGAGGATAGACGAGAAGCTGAACAGATGCATCCCGTAGACCGTTCTGATCCTCAAGTATATCATCCCGGATTACACTGGTTATATCTATTATGGCGGGGCGAACGTCGGTATGAACGCGGGTGTCATGATCTCGTGAGTCGAGCTTAGGTCTTTTTTAAGATGAGTCAAAAGCTGACAACGAGAAGCGCGATGATTCTTTGGGTCTCGCAGAGTGGAAGCGACGAGTACGAATACCAGCTCACAGTGTAATCTCCCTTTATCATGTTAGTACTGTGGAGTCGTATGCAGCAGTATCGAGGCCAGGCATCGCATCAAAAGCCGGCACTAAAAACGAATAACAACAGTCAAATCGAAGATGAGAACCACCTCCACCTCCTTCCCTCCTCTTGTACTCCTAGCAGTCCGGGCTTGATTCCCCTACGAGCGCTCACCACGGAGACGACGGGCGAGCTGAAGGTCCTTGGGCTGGATAGTGACTCGCTTAGCGTGGATGGCAGCGAGGTTGGTGTCCTCGAAGAGGGAGACTAGGTAAGCTTCGGAAGCTTCCTGGAGAGCCATGACGGCGGATGATTGGAATCGGAGGTCGGTCTGGAGACGGGAGAGTCAGCGAGTGTCTCCATGGATCAGAGCTCGAAGTGAAGGAGGCTTACCTTGAAATCCTGAGCGATCTCACGGACGAGACGCTGGAAAGGAAGCTTCCTGATAAGGAGCTCGGTGGACCTGGTCACGGAATAAGCGTTGGGTTGAGAAGAGAAGGTTGGACTCCACTCACTTCTGGTATCGCCTGATCTCACGGAGAGCGACGGTACCTGGCCTGTACCTGTGAGGCTTCTTGACACCGCCAGTCGACGGCGCGGACTTGCGTGCAGCCTTGGTGGCGACTTGAGGTCGAATCAGTCAGCTCATTGTCAATCGTGATGAGGGAGTGGAAGCTTACGCTGCTTGCGTGGGGCTTTGCCACCGGTGGACTTGCGGGCGGTTTGCTTGGTACGAGCCATGTTGACGAGGTGCGGTTAGGTGATCTGGATTGGTGATTGAAATGTAAGGGTTAATTTGCGTGGATGAAAGAAAGAAGGTAATGTTGGTAAAAGACGGTGTTTATAAGTTCATCGGGTGGGGTTTGGAATGATTGGCGCGACGAAGGGGTGAGCGGAAAGACAGAATGCAACATTGATCCTCGCGAATGACCGCGAAACGCCGAAAACACAAAAAGTCACGTGAGAGATCGGGGAAGCGCGGTTTGGGGGGTGTCAACAAACGGGGAGAGGTGAAAGACCCGCTTTCAGTGGTGGCAGAGAGGGAGTTTGCCTCAAACCCGAAACAGAGGTCTGGTATTGGGGCCGACATCATTTGCGGTGATGAGGGTCCCGGTAAGTCCTGAGCAAATGGCGGTGAAATAGACAGTGGTATATGTACCAGCCATCAGGTTTCACATCCCGGTATGTAAGTTCGAGGCTAGGGCTACACACAGCCTGCGGCTTTGAACCTGTCTGCTGGGGACCAAGCAATGCTCGACTCCGAGTTGTCATGTCCTCTTCATAGAATCACGAATCATGAGCCAACTGGATGAAATAATGCCTGCTTTGTCGTAGTAACGTGACGATTGCCACATGAGCATCACACTCTTACTCGTTATGAATCGGTATGAGGTTGTCAGCATTTTCCTCGTTACACTGTGACACCAAGGCCGCACATCATCATCCGCATGGCTCAGGCTGGCTAGGCAAGAGAGAGGAGAACCAAGGGGGCACGGAATCAGATCTAGGTTCACCAAATTAATCACGTGATCGATCCCAAAAAGTCTGAAATCAGCAGTCCGTACGAAGCTAGACACTATTAGCTTCAGTCAGTCAGGACAGAGCCCGACGATCTGAAGCCAGGACTCCGATCACCATGGATGCGCTGCTAGCTTCGGCCGAACCTATCGGAACCAGTAAACCCCGACGGTCATCTTCAGCGAGGCGACCCAACTCCTCACACAAGACCGTCTCCCGAGGACCCGATAAAGATCCCATAGACCCTACCACTCACTCTATCCTCACTCGTACCCGTCTCCCATCGTCCTTCCACAACACCAACCTAGCTACTGGTTCTTCTTCAACTCCACTGAAACCAAACCCCTCAATCTCTCGGATAAGCGATAAGAAGCTTCGATCGAAAGTCGCTCGGACTGACGTTAGTGCGAAGAGAGCGAGGATCGAGAGGAAAGAGGTGAATGAGTGGTTGAGTAGTGCTGTTGGAGGAGGAGCTGGTGAGATTGAAGTGGATGAGGAGGGGGGTGAGAGGACTTGGAGGGTTGGGCAGGAGGAGATCGTTAAGGAGGTTGGGGTGAGTAGTTCGGGGAAGAGGTTCGATTTGAGGATGGAGGGGTTGGGGAGTTACCGGGTGACATATACGAGGAACGGAAGGTGAGTTGACTGAAGACATGTATTACACGTATTGAAGGGAGCTGATGAGGTTGTGTAGGCATTTAGCTATAGCTTCTTCCTTAGGACATGTGGCGACATTCGATTGGCATTCTGGGAAACTGCATTCGGAGATTCAGCTAAGGGAGTCTGTACGGGATATCAAGTGAGTGGCTTTCTTCGTACCTTCCCAGTCTCGCACGGGATCTTACCCAGTGCTCTAGATTCCTACACTCCGAAGCATTCTATGCGGTTGCGCAGAAGAAATACGTCTTCATATACGATCAGGATGGTGTGGAGGTCCAGTGAGTTATCTGCAGCTGGTGTGCCGATGCAAGAGAGGAAACAGTGCTCGCCTACTTGGCAGCGATGTTGAGCTGACATTGCCGTCTAGCAAGCTGAAGCAGCACCTCGACGTCACCCGGATGGAGTTCCTACCCTATCACTATCTCCTCGCGACGATCGGTAACGCGGGCTATCTGAAATACCACGATACCTCAACCGGAGTCCTTCTCACTCAAATGCCAACTCATCTCGGATCTCCACATTCCATGGCTCAAAACCCTCATTCCGCTATCATACATATCGGTCATGCGAATGGAACGATGACGCTCTGGTCTCCTAATATGACTACTCCTCACGTGAAACTCCTTGCGCATCGAGGACCGGTCACTGGGATAGCATTGGATCCGAGTGAAGGGAGTGCTGGGAGGTATTGCGCGACGAGCGGGATGGATGGGACTATCAAGATCTGGGATGGGAGGATGTGGGGGAAGGAAGTACGGAGCTGGTGGATTCGGAATCCAGCTTCTTCAATCAGTTATTCCGGTCGAGGGATGTTAGCAATCGGCGGAAAGTCAGGCATCACTACGTATCGAAATCTCCATACTTCTTCATCATCCACTCCGATCACATACCTCACTCTTCCCTTACCTTCTCTCACAGCAAATTGTATCGCCTTCTGTCCTTTCGATGATGTACTCGCCGTCGGGCATGGAAGCGGGGTATCATCCCTCTTAGTCCCGGGATCGGGCGAACCGAACTTCGATTCAGCCGAAGCGGATATCTACGAAACTTACTCGAGACGAAGGGAACGTGAAGTCCGTGGTGTACTCGAAAAGATCAGACCGGAAGTTATCACTCTGGATACGGAATTCTTGGGGAGAGTGGCGGATAAGCCGACGGAGGGGATGACTCATGATCAGAGGGAGGGAAGGAGTTTTAGACAGTTGGGGAGGATGGAGAGGTTGCGCCAAACCGGAAGAGCCGAGGAAGAGGATGGGGATGCGGTTCTGGATGGGAATGAAGGGGAGGAAGAGGGGGAGAAGGGGAAGGAAAAGGAGAAGAGGAAGGCTAGGGGGAAGGGTAGTGGGGTTAAGAGGTATTTGAAGAAGAAGAAGCAGAATGTAATTGACCCGTCGTTGGTGGGTTTGCTTTACTTTACGATTTTCAGACAAGGCTGATGACTCCGCAGGTCGCGATGAGGGCGAAAGTGGCGGCGCAGAGAGAGGCGGATGAGAAGAAGAGAAAGGTAGGAATCGGAGAGGTTTCGAAAGAGTCGGGAGCTTTGGCGAGGTTCGGTTGAGCATTATATCCTGCATCTGCATATCGTTTAGCATATACGACGATCCCTTGGAGTGGTACAGCGTAATCGTAGCGGTTTCCAGCTAGAGAGACAGACATTTTGCTTCGTTCTTGGTAAGTGTGGCGAAGCTGGACGGGTTGGCCAGCTCTGATGCCCTCTACGAATGATTGGTTGAGCCGGGCCAGGAGGATCGATGGGATTATGACTGGTACTCGAAGAACCCATAGCCTCACACATTTTGGCTTTTGTATTTTGCGGGTGTATTGCGCGATTGCTTCTATAAGGTCTTAAGAGGCATGGGAGAGTTTCACTCTTCAGTTGGTTCTTCCGATGTACTTGCAAGGAGTCCACTCTCGTCCGTGTGAACCTTTTACCCAGATCGGTGGATATCTGAGTTCCAAACTAGAAACATACCCCATGATGATGCTAAATGCCCATAGATCTCTGTCGTGGCCAGACCAATAAAATGTGTGTTACGCTCTTGTTCACTTTTGATGAAGCGATGTAGCTGTAATATTTCCCTCACACTGCAAGCAAGAACTCATGTTACGTGACTTCTATTTCGTCTTCCTGTTTTCGAATCAGTATACGTGCAGGTATGATCGGGCACGATCATGATTCACTTCTGCTAGCTGTGCCAAGGAATAATCATATAGCGTTCCCGCCAAGCGGATAATACATTGTTTATTTTTGCTGCAGTGAGCGTGTCATTGAATGATGGTAACTATGTCGGCTTCCTAGGATACGCTATGATCAAATCCGTGAATAACGAAAGGTCGAACGTTCTCGTGGGCATGGAGGATGTTTTACTGGATGGGTCACGCACGGATAGAAGTACCCGCTTTTGGGAATACAGATCGTCTGTCCTCAACTTCAGTACCAACGTGAGTACTACCGCCGAAGAATGGGATCTACATCGAACTGACGAGTCTGGAAGTGCGCTCAAGAGTGCCTGCGGAGATGGGCATACGAGGATATCATCCATCCTCAATGATCAACTCGTTCCAATGAACTCGACAGCTCCTATTCGCGCATACACAACACACAGTTGTCCGCTGTGTCCTCATTACGGGTTCTTAGGTAGTCTAACGCACTCATTTAAACGGGGAAGTACCATTTTGGATACCTTCTGGAAGCGATAGTGGCTCAGCACTAGATCTGGAAAGAAGCTGATCGATCAGAGTGTTTGTTCCTGAACTTTGACCATCTTAAGGATCGAAGCGGCGTGATCTATGGGGGTTTACGTTGAGAAGGATTACTTCTTTTACAAACGTATGGCCATTGAATCTCCGATGACAACTCGACAACGCCCTTAGGTAAAGGTTTTGATTGGTGTTAGACCGTACCTCAAGTAAACATCCCCAATCTAGGTCTGTGAACGCATCATACCAGGGTTTCGCCCAAAATCTCCGCTCCCTACTTGAAAGAGAGGAGAGGAATGCTTACTGCTTCGACTCGCCTGTAGACCCATTTTGAGCAGATACGAAGGGGTTGTCAAAATGGGAACGAGGAGGCTGTTGCCAAAATCAACTTGCGTCTCTCATCTTGTGATACCGTTGGCGAATGGATGGCTCTACGCTGAGCTGACGATATACATCAGAGTAAGTGTCTCCCCGGCGGGAATGACACAGGCGTCTCCAATACTCTCCAAGGGTCATTCCCTGCAGCATACACGACGGTGAAAGGTAACAAACCCGCCACATCGGACTAACGGAAGCAAAACCGTTTAAACGTGGTCTCGGGGCATCGCGGGAGATGCTTTGAACGGCAAGGCGGGTGGGGACTATTGTACGTTGATATCAGACATGACACGAAGTAGCATCACACAGGGTGACATCAAATGAAAGCTAGCGAAAACGAAGTATGAACGGGAAGCTACACAGATCGAACGCCTTAAACCTCCTGTGATGCCTTCGCACCCTTCTTGCCAGCAGTCTAAACCGATCGTCAGCGTTAGAGTCGACGATATGAATGACGAGATAACATACCTTGGCGGGGAGGAGCTCGGACAAGATGTTGGGGAGGACACCACCCTGGGAGATGACGACGGATCCGAGGAGTTTGTTGAGCTCTTCATCGTTTCGGACGGCGAGTTGGAGATGACGGGGAACGATACGGGACTTCTTGTTGTCTCGGGCGGCATTACCGGCAAGCTCGAGGATTTCAGCAGCGAGGTCTGAGCGAAAAGTCAGATGTGCAGATAGGTAAAGGATGATGAAAACTGACACTCGAGAACAGCGGCCATGTAGACGGGGGCACCGGAACCGATTCGCTGGGCGTAGTTTCCTCGCTTGAGGAGACGGTGGATCCGACCGACGGGGACTTAAGTCGATGTCAGCTGAAGTATAAACAGGATTGGACCAAATCAACTCACATTGGAGACCCGCCTTTGACGAACGAGAGCTCGACTTGGCGTCGGCACCAGACTTGCCACCAGATTTACCGCCGGAAGACATTGTGAATGCTAGTTGGTTGAGTAGAGTATAATTGCTTGAAGCGAGAGATTTGAGAGTTGAAGTTTGGTAAACGTGTGGATAGAGGAAAAGTAGAAGCGGAGTTCGCGTCTAAGTATTATAAGCCGATCCTGTGAACCGCGCCAAATCTTCCACGTCACAATGTTGGTTGAAGGATTCACGTCACAACAAACTGATCCCGTTCCTCCTTAAAATCCCGAATCAAATCACGTGTTGTTTCCTGTTGTTCCGTGGAATCTTACAACTCGTGACGTGGACACCAACGCGCGACGCACCCCACCCGCGTTTATATATCACCCCTCGATCCGATTCCCCTTTCCTGCATCCACTCGACTTCACTACTCCAACAAGCACATTACATCTTTGACACCTTCTCGCATCACTCACCCAGACAATATGGTAAGCACACCGGACTTCGCCATTTTCGCTTTTTCGCTGACAGGTTCTTCAGCCTCCCAAAGGATCCACCACCGCCAACAAGGCTCCCGCTTCTCAGGCCTCCAAGGCTCCCGTCGGCGCGTCCAAGGCTCCTGCCAAGGTATGTGATGTCTCTTCATTCTTCCCTCGCTTCTTGCTGACTTCTCACCTAGGCCGCAAAGACCAACGCAGCGAAGGCTGAGGGCGGCAAGAAGCGAAGCAAGAAGAGGGTCGAGTCTTACTCCTCGTACATCTACAAGGTCCTCAAGCAGGTCCACCCCGATACAGGTATCTCGTGAGTAGTCTTCTTTCATAACAGATTCTTGGTCTGAGATCCCCGCAGCAACAAAGCCATGGCTATCTTAAACTCCTTCGTTTCCGATATCTTCGAGCGAATCGCATCCGAGGCTTCCAAACTCGCTTCATACAATCACCGTTCCACCATCTCTTCGCGCGAGATTCAGACCTCCGTCCGACTCATCCTTCCGTAAGTACACTCTACCACTTCTCTTTTTTTTCGAATCATGCTGACTGCTTCTCAGTGGTGAGCTGTCGAAGCATGCTATCTCCGAGGGTACCAAGGCGGTGACCAAGTACTCTTCGTCCAAGTAAGCGGAAGTTCGGACTGTGTTTGTAGGATCATGGGAGGGATGGTTTTTATTCCGTATCATCTTTGTTTAAAGCGATACGCCTTTCATACTTCGCCTTCGCTTCTATGTTGAGATGAAATCGTCATCTGTCCTCATTACCGCTGCGACCTCTCCTTGTTTCTACAGTCCAGTCGCCGAACACAACCAACCTCTGCTTCCCGATAGCTTGTTATCCTACTCCGCAGAGCATCTGGTTCCTCAATCTGATATGTTGAGTCGCGATGTAGTCGTCAATAACGCGTCGGATTTGTGGCGTTAGCGGGTTGGTCGCGTTCTCGCACAACTGCCCTACGATCTGATCAAGCAGCCAAGCCTGACTTGCAGTGCGATCGCCCCTGTAAGACTAAGGACGCGGTCGAAAGCTAACTTGTATCACTATGAAGCTAGCAGTCGCTCCTAGACGCATCGGTGATCAACCTGATGAGAGCTCTGGGTGAGTGCATCTGTTCCAATGGCATTGTCAGTGTACGATCAGGAATTACTCGACCAATGCATCGCAAGAAATGGTTTCGGCAGGGACCGCCTAGAGGGGTTGAACACGAATTGACGGTTAAGACTGCAATTCCTCATCAAAAACGATGTGTTTCTTCCAGCTTTCTTTACGTTCCGTGGTCGATTGAGGAGAAGACCCGCTCAGACTCTTATCGAATTTGATATATGTACCGCGAACGACGCTGCCATACTCACCTTCGACCACCCTCCTTTGACTCATCAAGGAGGGTCTGTGCCCTACATGTTAATGAGGAAAGTTGACTGGACTTGCGTTTTGATCGCTTCCTCGCTGACCATAGAATCCGTTAAACTGAACTTACCTTTTGTTCTTCACCGTCTGTTCTTGCTTTACTTTGTCGATACTGTCGATATAGTATTTGACATTGCTTGAAGCTTGAGACTTATCGCTTGTACACATCTTCCTCCTCACTCAAGCATTCCCCTTCCGTCCTTCCGTCAAAATGCCGGGCGGTAAAGCTCCTTCGAAGCGTCTGAGTGGGAAGCTTCCGGGTACGACCAGCTCGAGGTCCAGCAAAGCGGGACTACAGTGTTAGTACCTAGGTCTACTCCGCTGTTATACTTTCCAGGGAAATTAGCTACCTTGGCAGATGTCCTCCTAGAATGCTATGAGCGCTGATGATCCTTAGTCCCCTGTGGGCAGGATCATCCGCTTTCTCAAGGTAGGAAGGTACGCTCTGAGGATTGATCTGGAGCTCCTGTATACATGGGTGTATGTGGGACTATTAGCGTCATTCCTTGCTATCTCACAACCAACGGCTAAGCCATCAGGCTTTTGGTCTCACATCGCTTTGTGACTAGCTGACGATATGAGTAGCGGCAGTCCTCGAACACCGCGAGCTCGCCGGGAATGCCGCTCGCGACAGTCAGGCCAAACCAGGCCAGTCTCTCCATCCTTACTGATACTCACCGCTTCAGACAAGAAAGCCCGGATCATCCCGCGTCACCTATCTCTTGCCATTCGCAACGATGAAGAACTCAGCAAGCTTCTCGGCGACATGACCATCTCCCAAGCCGGTGTTCTTGCTCACATCGCTCCACAGCTGCTCAAGGTGAACCCCAGGAACAAGAAGGGGACCCAGAGCTCGTCTACTACTAAGGATGGGGTTGTGGAGAGTATGGAAGGCGAGTGGAAAGGTCCCCGTCGTGGTCGCTGGCAGTCTTGTTGCTGGCAGTCGTCGAGTACACCGACAGCTCACCGAAGCTGGCTTTGGTGCTCCCTCGTGTCTGCCTGCTATCCCAATACTTCCGAGAGAGGGTTACTCAGTAACCGGAGGCCTGCGCAAATCAATCGGATCTAAAAACATCAAATACGAATTGTCGGACTTGGGTGGCAAATCACTGAGTGACATCATGGGATAGATTACTCCGCAGATGATTTTTGTTTGAGCTACAGCTCCTACTATGATATCTCACTTTTATCTTTGTTGTCTCACGATACTCACAGCGCACCGAAGACGGCCAGTGAATCTCGCACAATGTGAACTTGCCCTTTCTCATGCGCTCGGACCGCTACTTCAACCTCCTTTGGCACATCACAAATGTCATTCCTTTGGCTAGTCATCAGGTCTGTGCGTCAGGGAAGAGGAAGAAAATGTCTCATGCGGAGGTGGAGAGGGGTGGATTGGACCGACACGGCGATAGCTTTCTCTCGCCATATATACCGCTTCTTTCGCTTCCTTCTTCCTTCTTTCATTCCATTCTTTCCCTTGTGGACTACTTTTCTTACAATGTCGACGATCTTCTTCGCATCACTTGTTCGCTTCCCTCCCCGCATCGCTTTGGACAACAAGACTTCCATTCCCAATCTACCGCACGGGAAATCCTCGTCCGGCGTCAACGGTGGTGACACGAAACGTCCTACCAAGTCTTCAAGAGCGGGTCTACAGTGTATGTCCTCCGTCTCATCCTGTCTCTCGCCCGCTACATCGATCGTGTTTACCCTTACGTGCGATCATTTTGAAGCTGATAACCCGCTTGCGACCTAGTCCCCGTCAACAGGATCGCCAGGTACATCAAGAGAGGTCGATACTCCGACAAGATGATGCTCTCAGCGCCGATTTTCATGAGTGAGTTCTTGGTGTTTTTGTTATCATCAGCCAGCTTTCTGACCACGCAACTCCTTGGAGCTGCATACGAGAGTGGACTTAGCCGACCTTTCACCTTCAGCTGCTGTTCTCGAGTACCTCACCGCGGAAGTAGTGGAACTTGCAGGCAAAGCCGCGGCAGACAGTCAGTATCTCACCTGCACCACTCTCATGAATACCGCGAGCTTGATGAGCAGTTGCTGACTATCAATCCTTTGCAGACCAGAAGACCAGGATTGTTCCTCGTCACCTTCAACCCGCCATCCGAATCGACGACGAGCTCGACCAAATCTTCCCTGGGGTTATCATCCATAAGCTGGAGTACTCCGAAACATCGCTCCAATACTTCTCAAGCCGCTTCCAACGAAGAAGAGGTCGACCCAGGCCTCGTCGACGAAGAAGGGTGGCTTGGTAGAATTTACGGAAGGTGAGCCTGATGAGCTTGCCACTGGTGTAGACAGTCAGCAAGAAGCGAAAAAAGCTGGCTCCCAGCTTCATGTTCCACCGCTCTTTGTCTACATCTGACAACATGGTCGAACGCGTATTAGGGGTCATTGCTGAAGCTCGAGGTATTTGACAATCCCCACTTCAACCCTCCTTCCGCCTGACCTCCCTTACTTCCTTTCGTTTGCGTCAAAAGGAGGATTTCCTGGAAGGAGCAGTTTCCTTCCTCTTTCTCTTCACTCCATGGGCGATAAGTCGTGCATCCGAGGCTCAATCGATGCAGTCAGATCTGGTTGTGAAATCAAGACATATGCTCCGTGCGAGCAGGTTGCGCTCGGACCTCCTGAAATGTGACGTGTAGTTGTCATTGTCATTGCGGGGTGATAAGCCAGAACGCGTCAATGTTGTTGAGTTTCGCGAATCCAGCTCTGAACTTCGACAGCAAGCAGAATGAGGCTACAATGCCAGCGATGACCCAAACCCTGTCCATACGGTCCGCAGCGACCCACTCTCCCAATCAATCTTCCTCACACCGTCCTCACCGCAGCCCATACTCCCCTGATGTCCGCGAACTCCACGCAGGCGCGAAGAACAGGCTTTTACTCGCCCTTCGCTCAACCATCGCCTCTGAGATTGACTGGGCCCTTCCTCGGCTCGTGCTAGCCAGCTTCGATCATCCCGACCATTTCAGGTTGGAAACATGGGTGGATAGTGTTGGCGCTCTGCAGGCTTGGCCGGAGATATGGCTTGATGACCTGGAGAAGGAGGCGGCTTTGACGGAGTTGCGAGATGGATTGTTGTACAGGAAGAGGAAGGAGGTGCTTGGAGCTGTCCCAGAATGGACGACGAGTGCGACCACGGAAGCGAGGGCAATCCACTCGCTTCTCGTGCTAAGGAATGCCAGCTTTGTCGGAAACAACGCCAAAATCATCTGTCGAGCGACCTTCCTCGCCTTCCTCGCTCGATTCTTCGCCTTGCCCATTCCTTTCCTCCTAGAAGTCGCCCTCCGTTCCCCTGAAGCGGTTCAGCACATCCTCGTCATCCTCCAATCGATCTTCCCTCACCTTCACCCTTCCCCGCCGATATACCGGATCTTCTCAACTGTTCTTCCAAGTCTTCTCATCGAGACAAGGGATCTAGCTATGCTCAACCTCCTCCTCCCACTTCTCAATACCAGCCACGCCTTACCGAACCTTCCGCCATCGCCCGATACCGTCATCCCTCATCTCCTCAATCTCATCACCCTTTCCCCACCACCACCGCTGCTCGAACTCATCCTCGACCTCCTCATCTCCCTAACCCTTCAACCACCCCTCATCAGATCCATCCTATCCCTCACAACCTTTCCAGCTCACCTCAAAACCCTCGTCATTCTCCTCGAGCATGGAGCTCGACCGACTCAAGCATCCTGGGAAGCACCGGGAAACCAGAACCTGACGGTTCGAAATCCGGCTGGCGGAGCTGTTCAAGCTGAAGAAGCCAGTCGCAGGCGGGCGATGGAGAGGGAAGCCGCTCAGAACAAGATGGAGATATTCGGTGGGCCTGGAGTGTTCTGTGAGGTCGGAGATAAACCACCAACCCTAAGCCATGCGACGAGGAGTAGGCTCTATTCCCTCCCTGAACCACGGAGATCTATCGCTTGGTCAGTCGAGTTTACCTCTTCATCTATTCTGCTGACGTAGGAGACAGGATGCACGAGTGCTTCGTATACTGCTCGACGTCTCAACTACTGCAAGTGACCTTCTGGCACGCGTACCGAGACTTCTTCCAGCATCCTTCAACTGTCGATCAGCTTCTCTCGGCAAGCGAGGTTATCAAGAATGTGACTGTCGCCTTTCCAGGCGCGAGCGCGAAGGTGCGGATCGATGGAGTGGAGCAAAGGTTTGTCATCGCTGGGATGGGGTTCCGGAAAGGTTCAGGTGGGTGATGCGTACTCAAATTGAGGCCCTTGGTCCACAGAACGAGCGGGACTGATCTGGAGCCAGATGAGGACGATCGCTTCACATGTCTATGGAATGGCTGTAACCTACCGGCCGGCTCTACCAACACCGCTCAACTCCTTCACCATGTCCAGACTCATCATCTCATCTCCCCACCGCGACAATGCAACTGGTACTCCTGCCGTCATGCCCCTTTCACCATATCCCATCTTCTCACACACCTCCCACTGAGCAGGCGGACGGCAGTTGCTGAAGTGATCTCAACCGATTCTTCGACACCTGAACATCGCCTGATCAGACCGATCATCACTTCTCGACCACCTCCACCTCTCCCCAAATCGTTCAAACTCCACTTTTCAGGCCATCTCACACCCTCCGATTCCCAAAGGAACCCTACAGGCTGTTCGTTCTTGTCAGCCTTGATCATTCGGAACTTAGCGAGAACATTACGGTCCGAGATCAATACTTCCCTCCCGCCAGATCATGGCTTATCAATCGAAGCGAAAAGGGAGAAAAGACGACATCTACAGGAAGAGAGGTTCGGCCTGCCCATTCCGGATAGTGTGTTGAAGGAAGAGGAAGAAGAGGAGAAGGAGTCGAGAGGTGATCAAGAAGGGGGTCTGACGGCGGTTCAGAGGGAGAGAGCGAGAGGGGCTTTTCAAAGTGTTGAGGGGAGGGTGGTGGATGCTGTGGAGAGGAATATGAGTGGGATTGGGCAGTATCTGGGGGATGCTTTTGGGTGGTGAATATTCATGCGTTGGCGAAGATCATGAAATATGCCGGGTATGGCTACAGCACAAAACGAGGTGATCACTGCATCCGATCGAGTCGTGATATGGAAGGGGTACAGAGCGATTGGTGAAGGAGACCAACTATCTCGAGTCGAAACCGAGAATATTAAGCTGATCAGATTCAATGCATTGACGAGACTGAGGAAAACACGGGGGTCATCGAATGGTCATGGCGAAAGGGCGCGGTAGAGAAGGTACATCTTTGTCCGATAAGGAGTAGGGCGATGAGTTGCACGACATCATCTAATCTCACAAAAAAGGGACTTCCAATTAAGTCAGAAACATCAACTGAGGCAACCTTTTCAATTCGCGTTGTACTGCTTCGGCTCTGCATCAGGAACGATCGATCCTGCTGATGGAAAGACAGGCCGTACACCGCCTTGCACTCATCCTGCTGTACATGCACGGGCTCCCGCTGAGCAGCGAGATCCTAGGGCAGAATTCGGATAGGTCGTTGCTCGTCCGCCTTGACCTTGAGTGATCATGTAGGACGGCGGCGTTTACCCGAATATCCCCTTCTCAACCTCTTCCTTTCCGATTGGTAGCAGCCAGACAGAAATCTTGACACAACTCTTTCGGCCTGATGAGCTGAGTTGCAGTAGTTGAGTCCCCGTGTACTGCGGGAATTGTCCGCTGAGGATAAGGACGTTGTCGTCGTCGCTAGTCAAAGATCGCATTTCATTGTGGCGATGCCTAAAGCTACCTGGCTACGCGGAGCTGACCAGGGAAGATATCATATCGTGCTGCTGTGTACGGATTCGCGATTGATGCAGGTTTTCGAGTTTTTCGTTTGTGTAGTTGTATAGCTCGATAAAGATGATCGAAAGTGTGAAAGATGATTGGTGGGTTGACTGAGAAACGTCTGGAAAGCTGTGAGTGTCATTTTGGTCCCATTGGTTGACTGAAGACCGTTCGCCGAACTTGAAGCTGCGGGTTTCTGTCTCGGCATAAATATGGTGCGGATGATAGAGCTGTGCTGTGCTGTATTGAGTGAATCGATGTTAAAGATGGGAGCGACGTATGGGGTAAAGAGATGACGAGCAGAACTTAAGTCTGAGAGTAAGGTTTTGGCGAACCTCACGACAGCGATTAGACGTCAAAAGGAAGCGTCAATTTTCGTAACCTTTACGAAAATTGAAGAAAGAAGATACTGCTTTGATACAGTGTCACATAACTCGAATGTCACACCTGATCGTGCATCGTGAAGGGGCATGGACCCAACGGGAGAGTTCCTACGTATTGAGCAATTTTTTGATGCTCGGCTGGATAGCGATCCCCAGATACGGGAAGGCTATCGACAATTTTCTGGATCTCCGCCATCTCCTCTTCGTCCAATGACGCCGGCTTGCTGTTCTCGATCACGCGGTCTATCTTCGTAGACCCCGGGATTGGGGTGGCTGGAACCCTGTCGACATACCCATCCGATGGCTACTTGAGCCACTGTCACTCCCTACCGTCTAGCGATCTTTTCCACCGCCTCGACAAGCTTGAAATTCTGGTCGAAGGCTTCAGACTGGAACCGTGGCATCATACGACGCCAGTCATTCGGCGGAAGATCGTCCATCTTGCGCAAGTCGCCTGTCAGCCAGCCACGACCGACGGGACTGTAGGCTTCGACGGATATGCCCACTGAGCGAGGACCACTGTAAGTAGACTATTCTGATTAATGAGGACGACGTACGCTCGCGACAGGTGTCCGTGATACCGTTGTGAAGAGGATCAGGGGTGAACAAGCTCAGCTCGATCTCGACCGCCGAGATAGGATGGACAGCATGGGCTCTCAGTATCGTATCCACGCTGACCTCGCTTAGCCCAACCCCGCCAATCTTGCCCTCCTTCACCAGCTCAGCCAGCGCCTACACAGAAGTCTCGATAGGAAAAGCCGGGTCGACACGTGCACATTCGAAGATGCCTATAGTCTTGATTCCTGCGAGCACTTTGACAGCCTCCTCGACGAATGCGCGGATACCTTCCGAACTGCCGTTCGGTCCGCCCTTTTATGTCGAAAGCACCTGTGATGCTGAGGATGACCTTATCCCCGCCTTCGGGGTGTTTTTCGAAGAGAATATCTCAGGAGATGGAGGGAATTTGCTTGAGGTGTGCCGTAATGTATACCCTTGATTTGAATCAGTCTGGCTCCAGTCATTGTTTCGCGGTCCGAAGAGGACATCAATGATAGTGCGGCTTTACTTACCCCGTTCCAAACGTTTGTACCCTGCTCCAGCGCTGTTTTCAAGACCTTCGCCGCGATGGGATGGTCAACATTTGCCCATGGCATCGTCAAGCCTGAGTTCAGGGTATCAGCTGGTACCACATCATGAAGGGGCTGTTGGAGATTTAAATTCACGAAGCATAGGATGATCACTTACCCATCATGCCACATCCGACGGGTCCCACTGCCTTGCCGGCAACCCTGGTGACCGCTGTGGTGCCCATGTTCAAGACGGCCAGAGCCAATTATACGACGGGTTCGAGGTCGACTGATTGAGAAAGACTATTAATGCGCCAGCATGAAGAGCCTTTGTCGATCATTTCGATAAAGATACACGGTTTTCCCAGCAAATGCACGCTGGGGAACAAAGTAGTACGGGGAGGGTTCTGCTCGGCATCCTACAATCCGCGATAAACACGTGGCGACACCTCATCTGTGGCGCGGATCAGTGGCATAACCTCGGGTCGAAGACCACATCGCAATAACTTAATTGTACCAAGGGGAGCACCGCTTGGAGCGTTATTTGGACCACTCACAGAATATCGCGACGGCCTTCCCCATCGTGGAATCGAGAAAAGCGACCTCAACGGCGAATCTAAGGTTCAGACAAGGTTTGTGGCACGGAGTAATGCATACTGCGAAGACAATATTCCCTGACCTGTACTCACCCAAATCATGAGACGAGTATTAATATTGAGCGATGAGTGGAATTGGAATTCGGTTTGGACTTCGGCTGACAAGTGTGCTGAGCTACCACTTCTTAACAGGGACGGAATGAGAGCTGAGGATGATCTGAAGTGGCGAAGCATCTCGTGTAGAACGATCCGGACTCTTCACTTGACCTCATGGCGGGCCGAGACTTCTTCCTGAGCCTAAGTCGATGAGAGATGAAGGTGTCCTTGTAACTTTGAACGACTATATCTTCCTGATCTTAAGTCAATGAGGGGAACAAATCGTTTGGTCCAAGTCTCCAGGTAGGTCCAGGATGTACAGCCTCTGAGAAACAGAGGATTCAACTATCGCTGGAAATGATATGTAGAGCTTCTTATCGGCTGCAGAGAAGCCAGTCTCGTATCAAGGGTGAGGACTTCCGAGGCGGGGGGTCTTAGTGAGGGGAGAAGTATTCTGCGAAACCCTTTGACATCAAAGGAGAACTTCACACCGAGCTCTTCACCTCCAGACAGCTCGGGTATCCGTGTACTTAGCCCAGATCGTCAAATACATCTTCATGTGGAGAGAGGGCCGAATCTCGCAGGGGAGATGAAGTGTTTACGAAACAAGCGATCCGTCTTCCGGCCATTGCGAGACATCCATCGCTGACCACAGCTTCATTGTATCATCTCCATGCAATCGTATATAGTACGAAATCGAGTGTCACATGTCAATCGCAACTTGCAGCTACGGGCGATAGTCTGCAGCTCCTGAGCTTCCCTGCGCGTTCGTTCTCAGAGAACTACCTTGGCCTCCTCTGACTGATGTTCTGCACCAACGCTCTGATCTCGTGATGATTGGAGTCCCCGTTCTTCTTCGCCAAAGCGTATGACAATCTGAGGAAGAGTGTGAGGGCGTTTCGACTGGCCTCGGACCAAAGGTATCGGGACGCTGGTCGTTTCGTGAAGTCGGGGAGCCGCACACCCACGGTGAGCTGCTCCACCATAAAGGAGCTGGTCGTCACAGCATCAAGATGATTTGTGATTTCGCAGATGTGCTCAGCGATCCGGGTCGCTCTGGAAACCACTGTCGAGAAGTCTACGCTGGCGTGTTGGTATGCGCTTGTCTGCGGCTTGAGGACATTGCTGAAAACTGAGAGGTTCAACCAAGGTCCTGGAAGCCCAGAGCTTCGGAGATCAAGGAATCGATAGATCTCGGTGGCGGCATCTCGCTTGGGTTCTGTGACATGGTTCACTGAAGTCGTTGAAGTAGTGTGGCTGAATGTGTTGTTCATTGGGGATTCGAGGATCAATTTGGGTATGTATAAGCGAGCTGAGCGGACTTTGAAAAGGGAAGGATTACAAAGAAAGGACTGAAGTGGAGCTGGACAGATGACCCGCTGCAATGATTCTCCGATTCTCCCTACAGCGTACAAGTACTTGAGCCTTCCCAAGACGCCTGCGTCCCGGAGCTCCGAGTTTTAGGAAGCCTTATAGGCGGAATAATTAAAGCGGAAAGACAAGGGGGTCGGACAAAAATGGCGTTGCGATGAAGCGTCGTCCAAAAATGATCCCATCTACCTGCGTGAAGCTACCAATCAACGTGCGGGATGTAACAGATTATTCGCAAATGCAGATCTTCCGACTATGCTGAGAAGCGAGTGATGATGAGGAACATGCTTGGAAGTTGCATATTCATTGAGAGAGCGACGCGATGCAGGGATGTCCAGGGAATGCTCGGCTGCATGAGCCTCAAAATAGCCTCCGGACGGGTTCGATGATTGCTCCGGGCTACAACCATTTATCAGTTCCACATCCAGGGAGACGGGGACAGCGGTCACCTTCTTCATGACTCTAGGCATGGTCTCCCTCTGAAGAACACCTCTCGAATTCCATTCACTCCCCAAAGGCATCTCGAAGTTCCGCTCGTACTGCGCCACGCTCGTATATGGATAAGGCAGATCCTTGACGAGGAATTGATGTGCCCGTTTGTCCTTCTTCTCATTGATGATGACATTGGATCGGGTGAAGTCTTTCCTGGTGGTGGGTTCGATTCCTGGTTTTTGTACGAGGAAGCGAGAATCTGTCCTACGCTTGCGAATGCCTTTGCCGCCCCATGAGCCCTTGAAAAAGGCCTTCAGTGTATAGCATGGACGTCGGTGTCAACAGAACGTACCCAACCAGGCAGAGATGTGTCCTCGGTTTGCGGAGCATCATCCTCGACCTGACGTTGTTTCTCTTTCGCAAAGTCCTAAAAGAGTCAGCCACGACTGGCCATGAACTAGCAGGAGCGTACTTCAACCACATTGTCCCCAGCGAAAGCTTCAGCAACGAGATCTCGCTGTTTGAACGCCTTGATCCCATTCACCGGTAGAAGCTCATCCTCATCGCTTTCCTCGTCTCCATTTGCAACAAGCGATCTCGGTCCGTCAACCGAAATCTCTACTCGCTCATCCTCGACAGCCAGGTCCTTAGCTTTCACCGCCTTCTTATTCAGAGTGCGAGAGGCTTTATCAATCGGTCCGGTAGATGCTGTATTGCGTTTGCGCGATGGGCCGGCGGCCGCTGAGGGAACTAGCCATGGATTGACGTCGGGAGGTGGAGTAGGGCTGCGGGGCCGTGTTGAAAGTGATGATGTAGGGACTCGATTTGGCGTGGATGTCGCGATCGAGGATGCTGGAGTCGAGGCGCCCTAAGTCCGATGAGTACCGCAGAAGATACAACGCGATGTCTTACATGTATCGGTCCCGAGAACACCATCCTCCCCTCATTACCATCAACCCGTATCATCTGAGCCTTCTCCGCGCCTTCCCCCTTCTCTCCATCTTCTGCCTCAGCCTCGCTCCCCTCGTCACTGAACATCTCGATCTCTCTTCTCAATTCCTTCTCATCCTCCGCTAGTCCCCTCAGCTCCCGTTCTCTCGCCTTCCTCATGAATTCCATATTCATGATGCCCTCCCCAAGCTCCTCATTCGGTTCCTTCGCGTCCAGCCCTGCGAGCTGGTCGAATGCACGGGTCTTGATCGCTTCCTCATCTTCCTCGCCGGTCTCTTCCTCGTCCTCCTCCGATGAGACCTCGCCATCATCCCTTCCCATGATCTTCCGCTGTAATCGTTCTTTAATGTCCAGCATATCCTCCTTCGCCCTTCGCCTATCCTCTATCTCTCCACCATCCCCACCCACATCCCTAGCCCATCTGCCATTCCTAGCACCATGTCGGAGAGTCGCTCGTTCAACCGCTGTTGCTCGCTCAAGCTTCTCCCTCTCCTCACCCGCCTCATCTGGGTCCATCCGATCCGGATCCACTTCCCCTCCAGCTCGCTCCTGCCTCTTCCTCGCCAGCTTGCGGAAAGTCTTCGACTTGATCTTCGCCACCCTCTTCGCCCTAGCTTCAGCACGGAACATCAACTCCCTCTGCTGTCTCAGTGCCGCTCTCCTCGCAGCAATCTCCTCTATCGACAGATCCTGTGCCTCCAGCGCTTGATCCTCCTTTTGAGCCATATTGGAATCCGTCAAATTCGCCTGCTGGAGTAGAGTATGAACAGCCGATTCAAGCTTATTCTCCGGCTTGAAGCCGGCCAACATCTCCCCAGAACTCTTGACTCCACCACGATCGCTCGCTTGGAGAGGGAAGGAGAGATGTTCCGCTTCTTTGACTCGCTTCATCACGCCTGCCCATTTGGCGCCTTCCTCTTTCGTCTTTTCGTAAGCTGCTTCGCGGTCGATACGCTCTTGGACTACTGCAGGGAGTGGTGCGGGGAGGACGCCTTGTTTAAGGATGGAGGAGGATGATTTCTTGTCGGCTTTCGAAGGGAGGAGGGCGGAGGCTCCGGAGAGTGAGGGGTGAGAAGCGACAAGAGTTGCGATGTCGAGCTTTGGGCCTGGATGGACTACTTAGATCGTGGGGCTGCCAACGACTGAATCGAATGCTCACTGCTCTTCAACCCAAGACCTCCCGCATTGCTGAGACTAGGTCCGGGTATCACAAGCAGGACTCTCCGCTTCTTCGGTCCTTCCTTGTCTCGATGTAGGCCATTCCCGTTGAGTTTCCGCTTCTCGTCGGACGAAGCGAGCTGTTCAACGAAGGAGTCGAGCCCGTCCAGCTCGTCCAGCTCGTCCGGCTCATCCTCGTCCTCGGAAAGGTCGGATGGCAGTTCGACATCGCTTGTCTCGGCGGCCGCCTCCTCCTCCTCATCTTCCCCATCCTCTTCGTCTTGGTCTGTTACGCCGAACGGCTGATTCCGCTGTCTGTCGGTTTCCTCGGGCTCCTCGTGGTCGTCCTCGTCCTCATCCTCATCCTCGTCTTCGTCACCATTTCCATCGCTTCTATTCGGTAGACTAAAGCTCACTGCCGCATTTCGACTCGCAGGTACAGCCCCTTCGTCGGGCTCATCCAGGTCGACCGTCAAAGGCTTCGCAGGCTGACGTCTCGTTAGCGATCATGACCTTGATCTTCACCTCGTTGCACCCACCTTTCTGACCACCTCCTTCGTCTTCTTCCCCCTACTCCTCCCCAAACCCCTAAAAACATCCCCCCACCTCTCCTCATCACTCTTTCCCTCCTCCTCAGCCTCGTCAGAATCAACGTCACTCTCTTCACTCTCCACCTTTCCAAGCCCTTCGTCAGCAATCATCATGGCAACTTTCTTGATCCGCTCGTCCATATCCTCGTCCTCACCCTCGTTATCATCCTGATCTCGTTTTCTTCGAGACGAAGTTTGTCCGAGCTCATCGCGGGAGAGGGAGAGGGTGGTTTCGGATGTTCGATGTCGTTTGGGGAGGGAGGGGAGGTAGGTGTAGGCGTTTGATGGGTCGAGTTTCCGTTTGGATTTGGGTTTGGGTCTGCGGGTGGGTGCTGTTGAAGAGGCGGAGAAGGGGGTTCGGATGTTGGAGGAGCGTGAAATCATGCGAGCCATCTCTTCTGGCAAAGTAGAAGGTGCTAAGCCTAGTGGTGAGCCTGAAGTGACTGCAGCTCAATGATAACGGATTTGAAAGGTATCGCTACGGAAAGTGGGACCACGCCAAAATATCGTCAGAAACACGTGATTTCGAAAAAAAAAACTCGACAATCTGGTGCTATGTTTCGCCGAGTCGCCACAAGCGTTTCCATCCGGAAGTACCGAGTTCTCGTCGTCCCCTTGTCGCTGCTGCTTCTGAGCCGTAGTTGGTTTGATCATATCCTCGGAAGCCCCTCTACGTGAGTGCTAGTTGGGCTAATGAGGCATTCTCGTTTAAAGACTTATGTCGGAAGTAGCATGAACGCCTCTCGATTATCCTCGGCTCTTCGAGCTCTTCCTCGGCAGACCCCCTCACTCCGAGCAGCGAGACGGTCCTACGCCGATGCCGCTGATGGGAAACTCCAGCTAAGTCTCGTTCTCCCTCATCAGGTATGTGCCTGCTTGAGCCCCAACCTCTCTGCTGGCTTCGTCTTATTAGCCAGCTACGGAGACGATCGGTCTAAGCTGATTACAATGCACGTTCTCAGTCCCTCTATTCAGCTAGCGGTGTCCTCCAGGTCAACCTCCCCGCTGCGACAGGTGAGATGGGTATCCTCGCCAACCACGTCCCGACCGTCGAGGCCCTCCGACCTGGGATCGTGGAGGTTATTGAGGAAGCTGGAAGTCAGGGGAAGAAGTGGTTTGGTGAGTGGTGATACCTAATTGGACCAACCCGTTCCACCAATCTTATCGCCTCTAATATCGCCCATCACTACAGCAGTACCCAGCTTGTGGATGAACATGATGGCTGATAGTTGGTTGCTCATAGTTTCGGCTGGATTCGCGACGATGCACGGTAATAACTCCCTCACCATTAATGCCGTCGAGGCGTACGAACTCGACAAGTTCTCGTCCGAGGTGCGCTTCCTTTCAAGTAATCCAAGCGTCTAGCTGATGACTGTGATCCTTCTTTCCTCCTGGCTTCTTTTGTCACATCCCGCTTTTCGAAATTACTGGATTTCCCTGACAGAACATCCGCTCAGCTCTAGCCGATGCGCAGCGAGTTCTCTCCTCATCCGCTCCTGATTCTGAGAAAGCAGAGGCGAGGATCGAGGTGGAAGTGTTTGAGAGCTTGCAAGGGGCGCTTGCTAGGTAAATTCACAGGGTTGGATGAAGATGAGAATGCGATACGACTACGTCCACGTACTAATCCTAAGGGAAATACTCCTCTATGGGTTCAATCACACGTTGACCAAAGTTCCGGATGGCGTTATCGCGGTCGCTGTAGCCGAATAGCTTGCATATCCTCGTCTACTTGCGACCATGATTAGGTGTTGAAGATAGGCAAAATCGTGCCAACATGCACGTGCGAAGAACCGGGCCAATCTGTCTTTTCGACCGGCTGATCCGGAATGACGTGTGATTGATGCGGAAGCAATGGATGCGGAGTCGAGGTATGAAGACGTCGAGGAGGACGATCTCGGTTGAACTCGCAAGCAGGTCTTTGCCCGGTAGAGGAGGTAGGTCACCATCGACTGAGAGCCTGGGAACCGGTTTGTACAATACATGCTCAGGAAGGAAATTCCGCATGGAAAATATCCTGATAAATTGTGTTGGCTGTTTGATCCGCAATCATATGGGCGACACTGCTTCCAAAAGCTCTCTTCGAAGTCAGTAAGAGACCGTCCGGTGGACTCGTTTACCTTAGAGAGAGCTGTATCCTTTTGCAGAAAATGCAAAAGAACCAGATCGACGACTGCTGCCACTCCGGAAGAAATTAGCCTTTTTTTCTGAATTCAGGGACAAAGCACCCAGCTATCAACCGCGAGGGCGATGGGGTTTAGTGTCTTTACCGTCTCGGCCAAGAACGATACCCATCTCCTTTCGCTTTGGCACCGCGTACATCTCTTTTCCTCCTCGAACCTTGACGATCAAGAGCGTCGTCCCCAACAACGGTCACTTGTCCCGAAACTTCGAAAGCCGAGGAGGTGTATTGGAGCCTTATCAACGATAGATTTACCGCTTGGTGATCTGCGGAGGAACGTTCCGGAGAGTTGGGGTTGATACCTCCGACGAGTAATCCACCTTCTCATCGACATTCATTCCAGATATCAGTACTCAAGGGTCGGATTAAACCCTCCCCAGCCGTTCTGGAGGGTTGAAGAGAAGCTCGAGGTTGGATTCACGTTCCGGAAGGACGCGGTCGGACGGAATAGAAGTCTGGACCTGAGGACCCGCTACTCCGCGGAGCTAGTAGCTGCAGGACATCTGGCGGTGAGGGACTGAAGCTACATCAGGGAGTACGAGAGATCAAGGTCGGAGTGACTACGCTTGAAATCAACGTCGAACGAGTACATCGCCTATCCTCGTACCATCTCCGCTTCAACCACGACTATCGCTATCGGAAACGCTGCGATAACCTCTCTTCTCTTCACTGTACCGCCAAAAGGGACCGTCTGTACGTCGCATATCCCAGAACCCTTCATTCCTGCCTACCCTTCATTCCTGCCTACTCTCCTTTCGCGACTTGGTCCTAAAGCCACCGATCTTGAAGCCTTTCTTTCACCCCTCAAACTCTGCTTCAGCTTCCCCCCCATCTCTACCTGTCGGAACACCTCAATTTACCTCGCTTGCCTTCGCGAACGATCCTCAAAACGGTGGATGTCATCCACGGAGAAATCTTACTGTCGACAGTGTAATACCTTACAGGTGGAAGGGGTCCTTTACATCTCTTCGCCCAGCCAGGACTGTTCGGCCTTCAACGGCTTCGACACTGTGTCAAATCATCAGCTTGCCCGGTCAACGGTTTATCAACCTAGTCTGCAGTCGACTGATTCAGACTTTCTGATCCCATCATTCCCAATAGGCCATTCCGCAATATCGTTCGGAGGAGATCGGCAAGCCCTTGATCGGAGTCGGTTCTGTTTTCGGATATTCGTGTTTCTGATTATTGAGAGAGGAGATTTCTTGTAGGCTTTTGGCAAGCTCGTGAGGTCCCCCTTGATTTGACGATGTACCGAGCTAATCCGCTCATGCTAGGCCATCCATGGCCGTTCCCCATCCTCCCCCTCTACCCCCCAACGCACATCCTTCACCATCCCCCTCTCATCCCCACCAACATCCTCAACATTACATGCAGGGTCAGCCTGGCCAGCCTATGCCGGCGCAAATCGCACAGGGATATTCGCACCCTTATGGCGCTGTACGACCTCCTGGACCCGCGCAAGCTGGAGCGAACGGCTTTCCCATATCGTCCCAACAATCCGCACAGCTACAAGCGCAACAACGGCAAATGCAGACGGCCCAACAACAGCAATTAGCTCAACAACAAGCTCAGCACCAACGAGCGGTCGTTCCTCCTTCACCGCATCATCCTTCACCATCTCCGCATATCTTGCATCAAGGCTTTCCTGTCAACGGCCCAGGCGCGATACATCCCCAACACTATCCCCAACCTTCCCCGCAACGACAGGCAGCCGGTCCCTCTCCGGCTCAGATGCGACAGCCACCACCTCACCCTCAGCAAGCTCGACCTCCCCAACAGCAGCAGGGGTATCAGCAACATCCCGAAATGCAACCGCAGAGTCAACCACAGCCCGGTCAACAGCTCGTCCACCCTCAGCCGCAGCAGGTGCAACCGCAACCCGGAGTCAACGGTATCGCGGGCGGACCTCAGCATATGCAACCGGGAATGGAGCAGCATGAGGCGTATGCGATGGCTCGGGTGGGCAGTGGAGTACAGTCGATGCAGCAACAGCAGGACATCGAGGGGATGTGGGTTTGACAATCCTCCCTGTTGGTTAAGCTCATAATATCAGATTGAAATTGTACATCCACGATTACCTCATGAAGAATAACTACCCAGCTGCCGCGGCGCAGTTCAATGCAGAAGCTGGGTTAGGAGACCAGCGGGCGCCGATCAATGTGCAAGAGGGCTTGTTGCATGAGTAGGTGTTCTTCAATCTTTTCAGGAGCCTCTCTGACGGTACTATAGGTGGTGGTGCATGTTTTGGGATGCTTTCAGTGGAGGAAAAGGTAGTCCTGGACCGATGAGCCCTGCGTCTTACAAGGATGTGAGCTCTCGTCTATGTTGTCATTTATAATGAAGCTGATCTTGTCAGGTGATGAACCGACTGAAGGCAAGCAAACATCAACAGCTCAACCTACCGTCTCACATGATACATCCGCAACAAATGCAATATCCCGGCGGCGTCGCTCCTCCACCGCAACCGATCTCCTCTCAGCAGGTCGTCAACTTCCGACAACAACAGGCTCAAGCTCAAGCTCAGGTCAACGGGCTTACTCAGGCTCAAGCTCAGCTTATGCAGCAACGAAGGCAGCAGCAGCAGGTTCAACAGCAACAGCAGGCAGCCCAACATGCTCTTCTTCAACAACAGCAGGCTGCGCAACGATATGCGCAACAGCCCGCTCCATCCGGATCGCCTGCACCGAGACAGCCTTCAGGTGTTCATCCGATGTATCAGCAGCAGCAACAACAGCATATGCAGCTACAACCGCCGAACGCCCAAGCGGGACCGTCACATTCTCCTGTCGCGCCATCACCGCACACCATGCAGCAACCCCATCCTAGTGTCATGCCATCGCCTCGGCAGAAGACGATGCGACCGACTTCAAGGAATGGCGGCGGTACCCAGCTCGTCCGGACAATGACACCTCAACAGGTAGCGATCGCTCAACAGGGTCAGCAGTATGTTCCGATCAGCGCACCCAGTCCCGTCGGGAATGGCCCGCCTCCACCGATGACCCCTCAACAACAGCAGATGGTTCAGGCCCAGGCTCAGGGGATGCAGCAGCGTGCTCAGCAGGCGTTGGCAGAAGCGCACGCTCAACAGCAGCATCAACAGGGTCAACAGCATCAACAGCAACACGGCTTGACCAATCAGCAGCTGCAGCAGCTTCAACAACAGCAGATGCAGGCGGCTGCGAACCAGATGTACTCGTCTCTCGGGCTTGGACAGGTCAATCCTACAGTCATGCACCATACGGCACAATCGCTGGGTCTGGGAGGCCGAGATGTACAGGCTATGTCCGAAGACGACCGAGTGGGTCCGGTTGCACTTAAATCGTACTTGAAGCTGATGTAAGTTCAGCAACGGTTGATCCAACGGTATCGGATGTCAATGCAGGAAAGTCAGCGACGAGCGATGATGGCGGCGAATGGAGAATCAGCTCCGAATCCCGCTCAGCAGCAGATGCTGGCGCAACCGCAGCAGCAGATCATGCAGCAGGCTCAGGCGCAAGCTCAGGCTCAGGCTCAGGCCCATCAACAGCAACAGCAGAGGGCGCAGACTATGCAGTTGCAGCTGTGAGTAGTACTTTGTCTCCGCATCTGATGTTGCTGACAAAGGTACAGGCCAAACGGTATACCTCAAGGGTACGAGCAAGGGATACCAATGCAGGTCAGTCAACGTCGCTCGCTCATCACGAAGCACAGGCTTACGACTGCCTTAGCAAACCGATTCTGTCAATAGCGGCGGACGAGGAAACTCCCCTCCTGATCGAAAGCGGCTTCGGCGGAACTCTGGTAGCGCAGCGCCTTCGCCTTACACCCCTGCACAACCGGTATTACAGTTCAACACCGGACAGCAGGGCATGCCGACACCTCAGCAGCAACAAGCGGCGATGCACCAACAGCAGATGCAGATGCACATGGCGCAAGCTCAAGCTCAGGCTCAAGCTCAGAATGACTCTCAGGTCAGTCACAACATGCGGCGGTATTAGATCTTTTACTTACGCTCTGTCAGATGCAGGCATCTCGGCGGCAGCAGGAGATCGAAGCGCGAATGGCGTATGAGAAGAAGATGCACCAAGATCAAGCGATGCGATCAATGCAGCTCAGCCAACAGCCTCATACGCCGAACATGTCAGCTCTCGATGTGGCCAGTCCGCTTCAGCAGGCACAAGCACTCGGGGCCAGTCCGCGCAACCCTACAACCGCGAGGCAGATGCAGCGGGAACTCAGCAAGGGAGGAGCGATGCTACCACCTCAAAGCCCTGCAAACACTGCTCAAAGGACGAGTACGCCGAAGCCTGGGACGAGCGGGAAGACTCCTGGTGCTACGTCCAAGATCCCGAAGGAGGAGTCTATGGTAGATCGATTTCCTACATGTGGATCTCCGCTCACGTGGGATTTTAGCGGGAGGATCCAACCCCGAAGAGCCTTGTCCCTTCTCCGATCAACGGCATCATCTCGATGGCCGGTGATTCACACTCGACCTCTTCCGGTCATGGTCTCACCCCTTCTCCTCCTACTCCGAACGAGGCGCAAACCATCCAAGCGCCCAATTCCGTTCCATCATTATCAGCAGGTTCGAACTCCCTCAGCTTCGCAACGAGTACAGATCTAGCTACGGATGGCGGGTTCAACCTGGACGGATCATCGGGAGACTTCGACTTTACCAGCTTAGGAGGACTTGAAGAGGTCAACTTCGATTTCGGGTTGTACCTTGCCGAGTTGGATGGGGATACAGGAGAAGGAGGGGAGTTGGGGGTCGTGCCTTGAAGATGGAACATGGGGAGCAAGTTGTATTTTACGCTTTTGATGGTTTCGCCTTTTTATCTTACAGAGCCAGATTAAGACTGCATGGGGAAGTTTTTCTGGTGGTTTGTCGGTCGTCTGTTGCTGCAGAACCCGCGATGGCTGTCTGGAGGGGTCCTTCCCTGCCTTAAATTCACATCAACACCAATTGACATCGATCTCTGTTCGGCGTTCTTACCACTGGAATACCCAGAGTGGGCGACCGATGCCCCAGAGTCGTGACTGCTCGTTTGGAGCCCGCCGTACTGGTCCCGGAACGGGTCAGCTGTTCTAGCCCGGCTTGGTACTCCGCCCGCGACGATCTGCAGACTTTGTCGTAGCTGCTACCAGCTAAGATCTAGTCAGCGCTTAGACCTGTCATAAGAAGATAAGCGATTCTGACACGGTCGTGGCGCAATGAGGTACGGCTCGTTCGTGCCTTGTGTGGCCGTCTGAGGCAATTCGGATTGGCATCCGTACGGTGGCGCTTAAGACTGACTCATGTACGGTGAAGCTTGCGACCTGTCGCTGTACCGAGAAGCTTGGGGGTGTTTCCGTACGGCACCATCTGCGACTGATGTCCGTACGGGGAAGCTGACATTGCGTAAGGATCAGCCGCAGCCGATCTCGGACCTGCACAATCGTAAGCCTTCGCTTGCTATGAGGTGGGCGGCTCACCATACCCCTCATTGCTTTGAGAGTATGCAGCTTAAGACCCGGGTAGGCGGCTTGTGGCCGCATGAGCGCTGGCCTTCGTGGAAGATCTGATCAAATCCGCTCTCGCCTTCTGAATGAGTCCGCTTACTGGAGGCCGAGGACTCCGGCCGAATGTACGGGTCGTTCCCGTATTTCGTTTCCTGGAATACGAGTCCCCCGCAGCGGACCCGGGTGGCGAGGGAAAAGCGGCCATCGCTTCGATAGGGTGGGTAGGCTCCATACTGGCTGATTGTACTGCTTGGTACTGATGTAGAAACTAGAAGAAACGGATGACGACTGATGGGTGAGAGTAAGTGGAGCAGAGTCATCACTCTATCAGCAGGTATAAGTATATCAGATTGTATCGGACCCGCACAGCACTGAAGTTCGCCTGGTGAAAGGAGCGATGCCTAGTGAAACCGTTGAGGTCAAAAAGGACGAAGCCCACGCAGTGTCGTTGTCTTGATTACAGTCGCACACTCTTCACTTCCCGGTGTGGCTTATTCAATCCTTTCGAGGTGACTCTTGCCTTATCGTCACTCTTCGTCTCCCTGACTCCCAGCCTACCAAGCTCACCTAAAGATTGCTGCATGCTTTTTTTCATAAGGCCATTTTGCTTTGCGCATCGTCCGCTTGCAGTCGACTCGTGACGCCGAGGGATCGTACGAGACACGCAAAACTTGCTGTCGTTTGGCGCTTCCAATGCTTGACCGTAAATCATTGGTAGTAGGTGATCGTGAGGGGACGGCATATGTCAGGACTATAATCGTCTGTTGTGGGCCAGATGAGACGTATGAACATAGAGGACCTGCCGATATCGTAGCTCGTAGCTCTCACTGTATTTCTAAGCTTTTCCATCAAATATGAAAGGAAGAGATTGTTGGAGGGATCTCTCTGCACGATGACGTAATATTTGCCGATCGGCCGTATGCATTCTCGATACCTATGCCTGTTGATCTGCCGGTACGACCTTCCTTGTGCTTGGCACTGTCTGGGTTATGGCTATCGCTATGATTCAGACTCTTGCTGACTGAAAACACCCAGCCCGATAACATCATGCTAAGCTCGAGTCATACCTCGAGCTTGGTGAGCTCAGGCAGGGAGATTGATGCTCGATCCATCGTCACCCTCATTGTGTTCTTCCTCGTCAGTGCGTCACCTCGCCAATAACGAAAGTCATTAAGGGAGTGACTGATCTAGACCACTCAGATCTCCTGGTCATCGTCCCTCTTCGTATACCTCTGACCCAGTCATTCTCTCGGGGATGTCGTACCGTATTCACATCACTCCGTCTTTGCCGGCCAGATGAAGCGGACACGGAATCGGCAGAACGATGGCACCTCCCACTAGGTCTCGAAACTGCTCCTGTCATCGGTGTCCTCCTCCTCCTAGCGAGCACTTGTATCCCAGGTAGCGTCATCCGCGATGGTATCGTCGGATCTGGAGGAGTCAGGCCATACGATATCATGACCCTCTTCATCTCCTTCGTCAGTGCACGTCTCCCCCTCTGTGAAACCAGACTAATCTGAGTTCAGGCCTACATCTCCCTCTCACTCGACTGCACCGGTCTTCTCCGTTACCTAGCATTCCTAGTAGCCTCCCGATCCTCATCGTCCGGAACCCTCCTCTACCTCTCCTTCTACACGTTCTTCGCCCTCTCTGGTCTACTCGTCGGTAACGATCCCCTAATCCTTTCCGGAACACCCTTCCTCGTATACTTTACTCGACATGTATCCATCAATCCACCTACAGCATATCTCTTTACCCATTTCCAGGTATCCAACCTAGTCTCGGCACTGCTCGTCTCGTCGAACCCTACGAATCTGGTTCTAACTTCGGCATTCGGCATCAGCTTTTTATCGTACTCCGCTTGGTTGGCGCTTCCGACCTTGGCCGCGGTGGTGGTACTTTTCCCGGTCCTGCGATACGTTGTCTTTAGGCAAGAAGAGATGATACCTCGTACGCTCAACCTACCGAAGATCGATGCGAAAACAGCTTTGGTCGATCCATGGGGAGGTATCTTCGGAGCATGCCTTTTTGTCATCACCATCGTCTCCTTGGTCGGGCTTTCGGCTCGAGGACTGCTAAAGGGTGTGGAAGGCGTTTGGACGGTGACTGCCCCTGCGGGATCAATCATGCTTGTCCGGGATTGCGCGCATGACATATGGGTCAGGAAGAGGGATGAGGTAGAACGAAGGGGGAAGGAGAAGCTAGTGAAAGTGGATACAACGAAGGAGAAGGTGGCGATCGGACCGTCAAAAGAAGGAGAGCAGGGTGAAGAGAAGGGCGGACGTGATGGAATGGTCCATCCCGACGAAGATGTTGCGGAAGCCAGGCAGGAGAAGGGGAACTCGACATCTGACCAAGCGGAACTGCAGACGGAATGTGAGGATGTCGATGAGGGAGGGGCGAACGAGGCTGGCCCGGCCCAGCTGACCAGATATCCAGGCCTCGACTCGCATCGTAGCAGTATTTCATCCACCACTGCCACTACGGTCGAACAGCAGATCCCGCCACCACCGACCATTGTTGCAGAGAACGAGAAGCCGCGAATGACCGCGACCATCTCCGCCAAGATCGCTTTCCCGCCCGGTCCGCCCATACTCTATCCCCTTGCCCGGATCTTCCCCACAACAGCGCTCATCTTCAGTCGCCTTCCCCTCCCTCTCATACCCTTCGCATTCTCCATGTTCATCCTCGTCGAGGCGCTTCAGTATACCGGCTGGATCAAGGTGTTTGGCGTCTGGTGGGCAGCTTGGGCACGTGTAGGGGGTGTAGCGGGGAGTATCTGGCTGATGGGGACGATCGGGGTGTTGGGATGCAATGTGAGTTCGGATAGGAGCGTGATGGTCAAGACTGATGGCGTTTGAGGTCTTCGGCACGAATATCGGTGCAACGGTCTTGTTATCTCGTACGTCTCCACGACTACTATGGAATTTTCGAGCTGATTTGGGACTTTCCCAGGGGTTCTTCAGCAATGGCAATCCTCGGGCGACGATGTTTCGCAACAGACATTATACGGTGCCGTATTCGCCCTCGCCATCGGATCAAATTTCGGTGCTTACTCTTTCGTGTGGGTATCATAAACCGCTATATCCCTCTTCGAGCTGACGCAGCTCGTACAGCTTTCCAGCATCACTAGCAGGTCTGCTATGGCGCGATATCCTCAATCAGAAAGGCTTATCTGTGGGTGCGAGGGAGTTAATCAGATGGAATACGGTACCGGTGTTCACGACCATGGTGGTTAGCTGCTTGGTGGTGGCTGGAGAGGTATGTGTGATGTACAAGGGCTAGACGGCCATCCTCTTAGACTCGGTCAGAAGGACTTGTCTTATAACACTGACCTCTGATACTCACCTCCAGAAGTTACCTCTTATCGTTACGCTAGGACACTCCAAACTTGCCAATCCGATCTCACGCTGATGCAACGTGGGGCAGTCCTGCTTATGTACCGGTACATCTGAAGAAAGCCAAAGGACATCACAATCGTCCCAAATACATTATGAGCCGATGTATCATCGCTCCCGCCTAGAATTGCGAGGTAATCCTTCCGACAGACCGGTCGACGATGACGGGAGGCAAATCGAACAATTCGATAAGGCGGTCATACGGTTAATATACCGTCAAATGACGACGTGAAGCGATCTGATTTCTGTCGCATACGATACAGAAGGGCTTCGTCGGCTACTTAGGCGTTGCGATGATGAGCGCTTCATTATCAATATGTTTTAAACTGGATCATGACATGCTCATTCCCTCGTCCACATCAACTCCTCTTGTTCACTCCTCACCAGTACATGCGCCTCGAACGCTAATTAAACCAAAGAGACAAGCGAGAGGGAAGGCAAACATCCAGGAAACGGAAAAACCGGGCCAAAGGGATCGGCTATTCGAGAAAGTTTGACGTCGCCTCTCATCTTCAATATGTGCTGTCTCCGGAGAGCGAGCGAGTGCCCTTTGAGTTGCTCCTTGAAATAAGTCGCCTCTGTATTCTCCTTCCCCTTCTCTCTGATGGAGTCTGGAACCCGTACTGCCAACCATATCCGTTGCTCCCAGTCGACGAGTGGGCGTAGATGAACAGGCCGAGTGATGCTTGTCTCTCGAGGAACTGACAGCTGACCGATCGTGTGCTGCGTACGACCGAGCTGACGTACGCATTCAGATATCTTGTGTGTTCGACAACTCTTTCCGCTTGTTCCCGGACGAGAACGCTTCATTCCATCTTCATCAGGATATCCGACACAGAGTTGATCTGTACAAGTCAGATGACACCTCTGCAACGACCAGTAGTGCTCGACATGTTCGACTCCACTGCCATCGCCACGAAAGACGATACTGGTCAGCTGTACAGACGAGACTCGGTATCTCTTGTCCACAGCTTCTGGCATTGTAAGTGGAAATTTCATCATGGGTGGAAATTGGCCAATGCGGAAATAAGTCTCGAGATTGGGACCATGTTGACGATGCTGGCTGCGTTTCTTCACTGCCTTTGAGAATATCGACGAGGTCTTGTGTAGGGGTGACATTGGTACTGGGAATACGTGGTCGGAAAATCTCGACTTGAGAGTTTCATTGCTGAACCCCTTTTGCCGATTGCCAATGAGTGTCCCTCATTTCGAGTGCGAGCACCGACAGCCCTCTGCCGATGCCACCGTCTCGAAGCCGATGGATTCTGCTCGATGCATGGTAGAGCATGGGATCTCATCTCACCGGCGTCAATAAAACCTGAGAAACTTATCGGTGGCCATCGGCATTCACATTCTCGAATGTCAATAGCGAGATGATCGGTGTGGACTTGAAATCATCACCCTTGGCAACGGATCCGCTCGTGGTCAGACCGAGCTCAGTCAGACCGAGCTGCAAGGTATCTGCGGCCGTCTGAGAGGCATGATGCCCCACTGGTTGGTAAGTATCACATCAAAGTGTTCGTGCCGGTACAGCCAGTATGTTCTGGCTTCAGGAAGAGAGGGCTGTGACTGCTTCGCCGTATTGGGCCTCAAAAAGCATGTCATCTTCGAGACCGATATTATAGCCTTACGTGAAACGGAGTAAGTCGTCGACGAACAGAAGAACGAGACCACCTTCGAGCCGCGGGAGGATACATGGCAATGTCGAAAATCCGGTTCCCAATCTCGCAACGGTGGGGGGAGTGAGTGCGCATATTCCGCCGCCATAGATTGGGCATAACGAGCTAGAGCGGGTTTTTGGCTCGCTTCGAAGAAAGGAGGATCAAAGATATGCGCGAAAAGATCCTCGTTTCTTGGCAGGCCTTGAGATGGCATGAGAGCGATAGAGTGCAATAGGAAGGCGCTACAGGCGATTTGTCCAAATAACTTCGATTAAAGGAGGTCAGCAACTATGCCTTCGCGGAGAGCGATAATCGGTCTAGAAAGGACTTGATATCTCTGCGAATCGGCTCAGGGGTTCCGGATCTAGGTGTTGTCTCGCCATTGCGCCTGAAATTCGATAGCCTCAGCGAAAGATTGCCTGATGAGTGATGGCTAAGAGGAGCTCTACGATACCGCCAGTCAAAGGTGCGTACTGCTGTTTCCTGCACGAGAAGGCTCAGTCTGCAAGATTCCATCGACTCCCAAACATCCGACATGCATGATAGCAATGACAGTGAACTTAGACGCCACCATACCGTCACGAAGCTACCTTTGAAGCCGAAGCCGCCACCCGCCTCGGTCTCGAGTACAATGCAGTATCCGTACGAATCGGAGTCGCCGCCTTCCAAACCTCATCATCCCAAGCAGGAACATCATCGTAGCGCCTCGCGATCTTCTTCGGGACAACCTTTTGAGTTGAGCGAGCTTTTCGCGCCGATGTTTTGGCTGGAAGCGGTTCGCCGCTATGATCGACTACGTCTGGAAGCGAGTCGAGCCACATCTTCGCCTTGAGACCTCGAGATTGCGCTTGAGCCTCGAGGAATCGATGATGTGCTGGAGATCGGATATCCGGGAATAAAGTCACGGGCGCACCATTATCGGGCACCAGAGCCATATCATCCGGGATTGGCTCGCCAAGAACTCCACCAGTCTTCTTCAGGACTGAGTGGATGTCGAGGCTTTCTCCAGCTGGGATTGGGTTGGGATGACTAGGCGTCTCGCACGTCATGAACACCTCTTTTCGCAAGACATGGTCGACATCGACAGCCGAGAAGAATGCCACGCCTTGCGGAACGTCGTCAATGCCCAGGTTGTAGCAGAAAAGAGCTCGTGTCCAGGCGTTAGCGATCTGCAGCGCTAAAGCCGTTCGGTACCGATCCTCGTCCTTAGCGAGGTAGCGGACCTCATCATGCACAGAGATGAGGTATCGAGCTTTGATCTCGTACTTGCGCAGGAGATATTCCATAGATACGATAAGAAGATGCAGATAGTCGACGCCGGAGGACTGGACGACCCAATTGATCCGGGATGGGAGGAAAGCCGTTCCTTCGTCCAGGTATGACTTGCTGAGCGCCTTCGTCACTCCACATCCGAGCGCGGGCGTCATTGGACGATCGCTGAGAGCGATCGCTTCAAGGGTGTTGAAGAGATAGCTTTCCGAACCACCGTGCCAAATCGACGGGATCGCTGCTGGCGGACGATTCCGATCTCGCGTCGTTTTGTTACCTTTTGTCGCTTGGTAGAGATTCTTGGCCAATTCCGTAGCTTTCTCCTTAAACAGTGTCGTGTCACCCTGCATGAGTAGCTGTACCGCGTGCTTCTGACCAGCCCCGTAGATCCGGGAGTAATTGAACACCTTCGCCGCATCTCGAGATGTACCGAGGATTTTCGCCGTTTTCGAATGCAAATCCGTACCCGCTGCTTTTGTTCCCTCTAAAGTCATCCAGCCGATAGCGGTTGCACCATGCATCCCGAATTGTGAGTCTCCCATCACACTGGATATCCATAGCTCTTCCGAGTCGACATCCGCTCCAACCATGGCATATCCGGGAGGAGCGCGAATCATAGCTTTCAATTCCGAGCCTATCCTGTTTTTCTTCGCATTCGAGGCCGTAAGCCAAGTCGCCTCGACCGCTCGACGTGTGACGGTACCCATAGTGATGACCTGAGGGAGGATCATACCGAATGACGGATCTCGGTAAACGACCATCTGTTCTATGATCCGCTCCCTCGCGCTCATCCAGTAGCTACACAGGACATTCAGGTTGGTAGCATCGACCGCCGCTTGCGCCGAAGCCTCATCACCATTTGCCGCAGCCGCTGAGGACAGCTCGCCAGACTCGATGGCCTTGACGAATGATTTCGCCATCGGATTACCAACATTCTTGCCTTCGCCTTCGGGATGTGGCAGATGGAAGTAGAAGTGCTCGTCATCGAGACGCAGGGTTTCATCCGCTTCATGGGTGAAGGTAAGTGGATTACCTCTCGCTTTGGTGGACGTTGAATCCCAGTGGAGTTGCTTAGGTATGCGATAGAGCCACTTATGCTCGCGACTGTGGAAGAGGGGACGAGCCTGCCATTGTAAGCGGAGCAGGAGGGGTGCGATAGTCTTTTTCATCGAAATGTCGAGCTCGCCGAAGCTCGCACCTTCACGGGAGGGTGGCGCAGTAAGCTCCCAGTACCATTTCGGCCAGGTTCCATGAGCAGCTTTCGACGACTTCTTAGCCTTAGTCTTCGGCTTCGTCTGCACGGCATCCTCCGCGGATATGTCTGGCGCCGCATTAGCAAAGTGCTTACGAGGAATGGAAAGACAAGAATTACCGAATCCCGGTGTCGACCAATCCAGTTGCGTCCCCCAATCGTTCTGCGCACCTAGCGCTTTCAGATCCTCGGCGCAAGCCAACAGCTGAGTCTCGAGACCACCAAGATCAGACTGCATAACATTCGCTAGTAATTCGGGATATGGCGAGGTAAGATCCCCCCAAGACACGAGCTTTTTGATGCCGGGGCCAACGAGCTTGGTCTTCCTCGGAGTACCATCCAAGGATATGCGGAAAAACGCCGAAGTGTCAAGGCAAGTCTCAAAGTTCGTATCCTTCGATGAGAGCTCGACGGGTGCACCATGCGCTTCAACCAAGGCGTCTATCGCCTCATGGGGAACCTTGAAGCACCACCGATCATCAGATAAATGAGCAACGGGATAGCCTTTGTATGACATGCGGAGTAAGAGGGGAAGTAGATGGCGTTGCGAAGCGGAAGTGGCGAGCGTGTTGGGGTCTCTTGACAGGGTAGTGAACCAAGATGGGATATCCGATGAAGGGGTATTTGTATGCTGGGTATCGCCGACAAGGTCGCTAGACACCCCCTGTGTCGAAGCTGGAAAGGTTGAATCGTCGGAAGCGAGAGGAGCTGAGACTGCAAGTTGGTCAGACCATCGCGCGGCCTTTGGTGACCAGTCGAGCTGGGAATGCCAAGAATCGTCCTCAGTCGGGCCGGACTTCCGCAACTGCTCGGCCGTAATCCTGAGCGCCTGTCTCACGCCTCCATCCATCTCTCGATATTTCGTTTCCGCATCTTCAAGGTATCGCTCCCAGCTTTCATTGACGGGGAGGAACGAACTCCCCATCGAGAGCACGCCAGCGAAGGATGCAGGATGAGGACAATTGTCCAAGAAAAGCGGAAGAACCTTCTTGTATACGTTATGGGTGATTCGGACGTCTTTGGCGCAGTACTTGATCAGATCGTGCAGCTCTGGTCGGATCATGGAGGCATGGGTGATCTCGTCGTCACCAAATCGGCTGCGGATGGTCTTGTCCACGACTTGACCGCAATGTAGCGCCGCGACTTCGGCGAGCGAGTTGACGGAGGTGACGTCTTCCCATGTCTTTGCAGCGGATTCTAATGTCGCTTCGTTGGATGCGCTATGCTCGACCACACTCTGGACTAGATCCAAATCGCCAGATGCCTCGGCTAGCTCCTGAACATGTGACAGGACGGCAGTTTCTCGCAAGAGCTTCTCCCTCTTGTGTTTCCGGTGCGTAATCCAAGCGGGTCTCTGAACGGAAGTGATGCCGCGAGTTGCGACGTGTAAAGATAGCGTGTCCAGCCAACGAGTGGATGGGCGTTCCAGTTCGTACTCCTCAAGCACACGAGCTCGATCATATCCGACATTGTGACCGATGACGACTCGAGGGGTTGACCCCTTAAACAGCGGGATCAGATGGTGAGGATGGTGATCAGGCGTCCGTCTCTTCCATCGCGGAAGCGGTTCCGGTATTTCTTTCGGCGGGGACTCGAAGATTATTGGACTGAGCCAGGAATACCAAGCGTTCGGAGTCACCGCTGTCGCCATGACGGGGTACGGCGAAAGCTTGTAAAGCACCTCGACATCGAAGGATACGACCGTCTCCTCTCCAAGATCCTTAACTGCCTCTACTTTGCCATCCCGGCCATATCGTGTCCACCCAGCCCGGTCGACAACCCACGAACCTGGCATCTCGAGTAAATCCGCTTCCATGAACTCCTTCGCCATGCTCAGGTACGGCTCAGCGGTATGCTGACCGATGTTGAGGAAGTGTTCCCGAATGTTTTCCCCTCTGAGTCGAGGCATGTTGAAGGATATCTCGGGTAGGACAGCCGCACCCTCCGGCGATAGGTCGTTGTCGCGGAGGTGGTCTATCGATATCTCGAGTAGTGGTCTGGGCGGTTTGGGAAGGGATGGACCGGGAAATAGCTGGGCGTGGAGGGAAGGGGAGAGCAGCTGGACGCCTAAGGCATTGCGACGAAGCTCGGACACTGGTATTTGTGAGCGGATGTCAAAGGCACTGAAGTTGAGATCTACCTGCTGTATCTTCATGAGGCTCTGTTGCCTTCTCCTTGCCCTTCCGAGTTACAGAAGAAGCGGAAGCCTTTGCATCCGGCTCGAGAGGGGCCGTAGGTGAAGTGAAGGACTTTGGATCACGTAGGGAAGGCAGCGAGCCTTTCTTCGAGGCTATCCACGGGTCAGTGCAGCCCGTAAACGGTCCGGCATCACTCACCTCTGCTCGGTCCTGCTTTCGGCTTAGCCTTTTTATGCTCCAGCTCGATTGCCTTCAAATAATCCCCATATTCCTCCCAATGTCTGCTTGAGACCGGCTCGTATCGCTCCTCAAGCGGGAGCGCTTGCACAGCCTGATGTAGTTTCGCTGAATGTGGTTTTACTTGTTGGACCGGCGCGGATGATCGGGTCGCTGTGGATTGTAGCCGGAGAATGAGGAAAGGACGGCATCTCAATCGAGCAGGTCGTGTGAGCCGAGCGACGTCGAACCATCCACGCATTGTCGTCACGTCTAAAAGTCAATAAAGCTGGCAATGATCCAAGCGTGATCGTACTTGTCGAAACGTCCAAGAACTTGGAAGTTGTTGAAATGTGTGAAGCTTGAAGCGAAGATCGGTTCATGATAATTTATCATGTTCCAGAGATTGCCAACGAACGGAATTAAATTTTCGAGAAAGAAATGTTGTTGCACTCTCCCTTTGACTGTCTTTGGCTTCATCTCTAGCAGCGAACGTCCCAGTCTCGACGTGAACAGGACCAGTAGTGGATGAGGATGGGTTTATTATCCTTCTTCTCCAAGGTGAATCAGCTTTCGGGTCATCAGGTATCACTCTGACGGTAATCACAACCAGCCCGCCCCGACAGATTACGAAACCGTCCTCGCTCGCCTCGCCACCGACATTACCGATGCCAAAACACACCTATCGGAGATCCGTCTGCGCGAAAGACGTTCATCACTCCTCATCAACGCTTATGGTCTTGCTGCATGGGCTGTATGGGTCGGGCTATGGTGGGTGCAAGGACTGCCTTTTGGGTTGTTGGGTTGGGATCCGAATGGGATTGAGTGGAAGGCTCTTGGTGGGGTCGGTATTGCTGCTGGTCCTCTAGGGTGAGTTGAAAAGCTGTCTGGAAGAGGCGGTATTGATGGAGTGATACAGGATCTACCTTTTGAATCGATTATTGCATTTTTACTTCTACCGACAACGGAATGCTGAAGGTGTGCCCCGTATCATTTCGAAATCGTACCTTCGCTGAGATATGTTTTAGAGACACACCTCCGCGTTCTCCTATCTCAGCAACGAAAACAGCTTGACGCGATCAAAAAGGCGACAAACTACGACTCGACCCGCAAGCTGATCGAGCGATACGACGAAGGTGGATCTCTTCAGTTGGGTCCGCTTGCGGGATCAAACCCCTCAACTCCGTCCAGAAAAACGCCCGACTCACCATCACCTGGCGGCAGAGGGACGCCTCGAGCGCCGGGTCATCTCGTTGGAGCTGACGGGACGCCGGGTCGAACACCGGGTCGTGAACTGCGTTCGCGGTATTCAGGGCAGAGCTGATGAATGCAGCTTCTCCGGGCACACCAATGTCTATTCAACCTGACTTCTCGCCCGATCAAGCTGCTGCGCTTCACCTTCAGATGCAGGCTATCCAGCCGGTCTTACCAACACCGGAGAAGAAGTGGTATGACCGGGTGGTAGATTCCATACTTGGCGAAGATCCATGTGAGTGTCAGTCCGATGACAAGTGGAGCTGGGATTGATGGCAGCTCGATAGCTCATGCTGGACAGAGCAAGTATGCGCTAGTCTGTGGGGAATGCTTCCGGCATAATGGGTTGGTGGGAAGCAAATATGAGTGGGAGCGAATGCGTGATTCGAATTAAGTCTTTAAATATTCTGCGCTGACCAGAGCTTCTGCCGCTTGGTAGAATGGATATGTCCAAGTGAGACATAGTCAAGGAAAGAGACAATGAAATGATGCTGATTTATCGCAGGATGCAACCACATGAATCCTCCTCCTCTCTCCCGCTTAACTTCGGATCCCTCACCCACATCATCCACCCCAGCCAAATCCCAATCCACAGCTTCACCTGCCAGTCCCGCTCAACCAGTACGCGCTTCACCTCGTTTACTTCGACAGGCCGAGAAAGGCACTCCGCGGACTTCGAAATTGGGTCAGGAGGTATTCTCAGCTTCCGCTGAGGTGGAAGACCGTGATGACGGGGACGGGGACAAAGGGGAGAAGATGGAGGTAGATGACGAGGCGTAATCATCTTTTCATGCATAGCTCGTACGTAGTATCAACGACAAGATGAAGTGAAGAGGAAAGGGAAACACCTAGGCTCTTCCTGATCTGCCCATCATTATCAACCTATACCTCGCGAGTCGCCTGTCTCCTCTCATCTGCTGCTCGCGTCGACCTCTGAGCCTCCCGCTCCGCCCGATCCAACCTCGCTTGCTCCAGGTTCTGAGTCGTTCCAAAAGCTTCTTCGCGTCGTACACCTCGATCCTCTCCAACTTCACTCGCGATTCCCTCAAAAGGTCGTTCCTCAACTCCACGATCTCCGCGGATGGGCGACACAGGATATCCCAATACTTCTTCGGAAGTTCATCGATCGCCGGAGCGGGATTCCTCTCGGCGATCTCGAGGTATTCCAAGGAAGTACGAAAAATGATCTCCACATCGTCCATCTTTTCTTCCTTCTTGCTCTTCCCATCTTGTCCGACCCTCGCCTTCCGTCCATAACTGAATCCTTCTACCAACAAATCCTTGAGCTGATCGATCATAACTTCCTTATCATTCGAATACCTCTTCATCATTCGATCCACATTGTATATCTTGATCCGGCTGATCGAGCTCCACCTCCCAAGTCTCCTTTTCAGATCCGGTAAGTTGTTCTCCGCCTCGATCCCGTATCGCACACACCCATGCCGATAACAGTAATTGCAGTCTCGACGCGGGCGAGGACGACCCGAACCGCAGATCCGTAGCCGTAATTCACATCCGACTTGAGTGGTGAGTGAGGTCGACTCGGTTGTTATGTCCTTCGTCCCACAAGACGAGGTTGAGCTCGATCGATTGGGAGGTCGAAAATGTCTTGACCAGGCCACTTTGAGGGATTTTACGCTCGCCTGAAGCCAAATCGTCATCATGATAGAAGTCGCGGCGATTCGGTATCGGCAGTTGACATGGTCGGATGTTCATGTCGACCCTCTCGAGATATGGTAAGTTTGGTAATTCAGATCTCGAGGCACTGTTGTAATCATCTTAGATGACCCTTTTGGCGCGGGAGCTGACGACGCTGACGAACAGGCATGTATCGGTTTGGCAGAGGGGGTTGTCGAGACCTTTTGGTCGACCGCCTCCAGCGAGATGTAGTACCTCCAGTTCAGGCTGGTCTATTCCCCAGTCCAGACCGGTACATGCGTCAACCTCATGTTCGTAAATATTCACCACGTTGATGTACTTCAGCACTGCTTTCTTGCCATAAATCGGATTCCCAGATCTGCTTGTGAAGGCGAAAGGATTGAGATCTCGTCGAACTTCGATAGTGTGATAGAGACGAGGCGGAACAGCGAAGTGGAAGTTGGTGGTAGTCCTGAGGCAAGTTACGAGAGTAGGTCGCGGGAGGTGGGTGGCAAGGTCCGAGAGGATGTCGGGGTTAATCCTTACTCGGTGCGCGGCTGTAGCTGGATCCGACATGGTGATGGTGGATAACTTATGAGTCAACGGAACGGACGTCAGGCTTGCGCTTATTTGGATAAGAGAGATGAGACGCACAATCGAGTCGAGGAGTGAGAAGTGACGCAATCGGATCGGTTCGGAAGAGAGAGGGAAGCTGAGACAACCCGCCACCGGATTGAGTTATCTCAGGCGATCGCGCGGACCTGAGCGATTTAGTATCCCTGATCTTCAACCTTGCTATGCAGTACCCAAGTCTTGAGAATGGGTTTGTGAATGATGAAACAATACATCTCGTGAATGCTGCCAGACGGAAGTATCTAGTCCGAAGCAATCGTCATCCGAATCAGCCTTAATCTCCTCCTCCTCTGCCCCAGTCTGCGAGACAGATCTCAGCAGCCCGCAACATTTCAGATGCCAGGACTTTTTCCTCAACCATGCCGCATCTCCACCTTGAACCTGAGTGAACTCGTAGCCGTCATACGCTCGAAGCATTTCTCGAGGTAGATACTCGATCTCCCCGGATGGCGAGAGGAGGAGATCCCAGTACTCCATCTCGCGTTCCTCAAGGACTGACCTGGATCGGGGATATGTTCTGCTGCTGTAAGAAGGTGACTACAAGCCGGTCGGACTCTTTCTCCATCCCGGTGTCGGATCGCTTCTTCATCCCACTCGAACTTAGCTTCGGCTCCACATCCTCGTCCTTCAAGCCCGAACTCGAAGTCGACGTCGCTTCCTCCACGTTGAGTAACCCCTGCATCGCTTTACGTCCAACCTCGAACCTCTCCACCATCCTCCTCTCCATCTCCTTCGCCTCAACCTGTGCCCTCCAACAACCCTCCGTGTATTAAAAACCCTCACCTTCCCTCACCTCACTCCACCTTCCAAACACTCCAATCAATCCGGGGAGATCATCGGTCGTATACCTGGTAGGTCGCTTACATCCCCTATGATCACAGCTTACACACCCTTTAATCGGTGTCGGTGAGGAGTATGAAGAGGAAACCGGTTTTGCTCTAGATAGGTCTGTGTTGGATGTCTCTTCGATAGGTAGGCAACGATAAACTTGCTGACAATGATGATCGTCCCAAAAGACCAAATCGATCGATGTAGCGTTGAATAACGTCCCGAATGAATGAATACGTCTCTCCGAGTGGACGATAAAGAGTCCCGCCGGGAACGAGCAGCTGACAAGATCGGATCTTGACGATCACCTCCTCCAATCCTGGAAGACGGGGTAAGACGGGCTTAGCATGCCTCCAATGCGAGCCGAAACTGCGCATGACGACAGTCTTGGTATGTGTGCAAACTTCACTGATGAATCGACAGGTTTCGAACTTGCAGAATTCAGTCTTGATACCGGCCGGTCGTCCTCCGCCTGCGAGATGGAGTAACTCCAGCCCAGATAAAAGTCGGGAGTTATGTTCAGTCTAGGACATGAATCTGGTTCATGTTCGAAGAGGTTGATCATTCGAACATGGCGTAAAGCTGCGTTCTTCCATTGTATCGACTTGGAATCATCGAAAGGGGAGGTACTAGTGCCGAGGAAGGGATTGAGCCTGCATCGAATTTCCAGGATATGATACAGTCGTCGAACAGCGCGAGGTAGAAATCGCTTGAAGTCGTGAGACAAGCCGCGAGGGCGGCGCGGGGGAGGTGGACGATGAGGATGCGAAGGAGATCAGGGTTGTTTCCGACTCGTTAAGCAGCGGAGAGGACGGGTTCGAGTTTGGGCTCTGACATCGTGCGTCCAATAGCTAAGCGGATGCGACGGTGCGACCAGACTGGAGTAGGGATGGCTCAAGTCGAGGATGGGTAACCTGTATATGTAAGCAGAACGACTAATTCAAGAATAAATGCCGGAAAGATCGTTTGAACGCGTGGACCTGAGACAACCTGCCATCGATTATTGCCTCCGAAAGACTCATGTCAAGCGTCATAGCCTTCTTCCGGTCCATGGAGTATCCACTTTCAGTCGAACCTGAGCGTTCCTGTGCCCAGTATGTCCGTTATGCAGTACATGCCGTCTACTTGATCCATGAATTTGATGACAGGCTCACTTGCCCAAACGCTTCCTCATTGCTCTTTGCGCCTAGACCCACCGCATCAGCATTTGCTTCGAACAGACCCTCTGGTCAAAGTCACTCACCTTTCTCCTCTTCTTATACTTGTGCTTCGTGATCTTCTTCCTCCTCTTCCGTTGCGTACTATCCATCCTAACCCACTCTTCCTCCCCCTCAGGTCCGACAACCGCTATCATCCTACTCCTTCCACACCGTCCTTTCGTGTTCAACCTCGACAGTAATGTCTGTAAAGAAGCAACAGCCTCGTCTATCTCCCCCCTGCTATCGGATACAGCGATGGATGAATTTTCGCCTAGGTGGGTAAGAACTCGAGCCCAGTCGTATTCGCTTGTGACTCGATTTCGGACTCCCGCTTCTGCCAATGTTCGTGCAAGGTCGGCTGGGAAGTCGCTCTCGGACCTGAAAGAAGGGGACTCATCGGAAGGCAATGGGGTAAGGTGAGGAGGGAGCGCGTCTAGGACGTTGAGGTGTTCTCGATAGCCGGAAGTTGATGGTTCCATCGATGCGAGCTGAGCGGACATAGTAGATTCCGAGATGTGAGGTTTGGTGAAGGGGTCTGAGGTGGAGACTGGTGCGTGGGTGGATTGATAGTGTGTTGTACCGAGGTGGACGGGAAGGGGCATATGTGGGGGATTGAGGGCTATATGCAGGGCCACCTGTACGGGATACAGCCTGACCGGCTCGAAGGAGTATTGAGCTTGCTCAGGATGTTGTATGATGGTACGAGAAAATGTCGGTTTTCGCCGTCCTCTTGTTTGTCGGAGATCAGTCCCTTCCTTCCCCTTATCATCACCGGACGAGCGTGAAAGTCTCGCTGCTGATAGGCGTGTTCCGACTGATACACCTCTCAATGGCTTGAGACGTCCTCGAGTTGAAAGATAGGGTTTCCGGGGATGAGATGGTGTCGAGGGAGAAGCGGAGAGGGAGGAGGCTGAACGACGTGTTGGAAGCGTAAGGCCGAAGCGGCGAAGGATCATGACGCACGTACAGCGGTGAGCCGCAGTGATGAGGGATGCTGTCAAGCTCACGACCTTCGCTATATGTTCACGGAAGGCGGCCTGGAAGGAGAGACGACGAGAAGCCTCGACTTTGAGGTTCTGAATGTTATATTGACCGGTGGATGGTGCACAATGAGCTGAGACATTGGGCTCGGTGGAGCTAAACGCACAGTTTCATGACATGTCACGTGACTCAAATCTCCTCTTGCTCGCGAGACGCCTTGCCTGACGAGAATCAACTCTGCTTAGACCGTCCCATGCGAGAGATACGACAATGACGAAGCGATCCCGAGATCACGACGCCGAAGCTGATCCCTCTTCAATTGCTCCCTCGTCGTCCGCGATGAACGGGACAGGTACCCTTCTCAGAATCCCTCAAGTCAGCTCATTTTGATTTCTGGTTCATTTTTATGCCTTACTGATCTCATCGATAGAAACGCTTCTACCGACAACGAGCTCACGCAAACGTCTTCATTGATCATGCTCTCGACTAGTAAGGATCTATTGAATCCCTTCAAATCTCAACTAATCGATGCAGTCCCGCTCGACCAGAAGAGATGGATTGGTCCACGCATTATCCCGCCTTCTTCCCTTCATCCTCATCGTCCTCACCCCCGTCCAGCGATGGGAAGCAAGTCGAATGGGCCGATGTGGGCTGCGGCTTTGGCGGACTTTTAATGGCACTCGCTCCTCATTTCCCAGAAACACTCATGCTCGGTCCGTCACCCTTCTTCCCCTCCGGAGGCCAGACTGATGATTGCGAACACAGGTATGGAGATCCGAGTGGCAGTCACAGCATATGTAGCCGACAGAATAGCAGCTTCTCGACAAGCTCAATCTCACCTTCCCGAAGATTCGCCTGAAAAGGTCGCTGGGGGATATGCGAATATCTCGGTGATCAGGGCGAACTCGATGAAACATATGCCGAATTTTTTCTCCCGCGATCAGGTGAGGTCTGTCCCTTCAGCAGAGCCATATTGACGCTGATGAGTGAGGCCGAGGTTAGCTGACCAAGATGTTCTTCCTCTTTCCCGATCCGCATTTCAAGTTGAAAAAGCAGAAAGCGAGGATAATCACGTAGGTTGTGCTGGATACTTAAAGGCCCATGATATCGGCTGATGGGGTGAGGATAGCACGACATTATTGGCGGAGTATGCTTATGTCTTGAGACCTGGTGGTATACTATATACGGTGACCGACGTCAAAGGTGAGCTTATCTTCTATTCATTCTGCTCAGTTAGTGCCATATATTTCCACAAACAACAGCTGACGTATCCCCCTCGTTCTTAGATCTACATGAATGGATGGCACATCATCTGCACAAGCATCCGCTGTTCGAGTATATTCCGACAGACGAGCTAGCCCATGATCCGGTGCTTGAGGCTGCGCGGACGTCAACCGAGGAAGGGAAGAAGGTTGAGCGGAATGAAGGGGAGAAGTGGGTTGCTTGCTTCAGGAGAGTTTCCAATCTGCCTGAAGAAGGCGGATAACATGCATCCGAACTCCACTGGCCAAAGGAGAGCGATAGGTGGATCGACGGATCGGCGAATCGGCACCTTTCTGCCATGAGCCAAGCGAAGGAATCGATCTTGCGAATGGAGGCTATGATCGTACTCCACCCGCCGGGTTCGAAGAGCGGATTTCGGTATGCCTTTAGGTGTATCGAAGGGCAACTCTAATCAAAAGACCTCCTTTTGATAAACTGTGATGGTTCGCCTTCTCTTCCTTTCTACATTCCTATACTCCGCTGGAAGGCTATGGCATACAAGAGCGGACTAAGCCAAGCAACGAGTCGCCTTCATCCAAACACACCTGCATATTTGACTAGTACTAGCCCTCACTGGTAATTCACTACTTAAAGGCGAAAAGATGTCACGCGGTGCCGATTCCCAGACCACCCAGCTCACTTCCCCCTCCAAGGGTACTGCTCTCCCGGACGGGTCCAATAATTCACCCTTCAAGGGGATTGGCAGTCCAGCCACAAGCACGAAGCTGAGTAATGCCGCCTCATCCATCTTTCAAGGGAGCGGTCGGCAGAGCGAGCATACAAATTCCAAAGACCCAAAAACTCATCCGCCTCTACCCGACAAGACGCCTCTTCCCGGTAGTAGCTCATCAAGACCCGCTCCGAGCCAAAGCATTGCGGCTCAGCAAGATCATGGGGAGACAAAATTCTCCTTCGGCGATCGCTTCAAGAACACGGTGGTGCGTACTCTCTTCAAGATCCGAGGCCACAATGGCAGCTGGGAGGCGTGACCGACTCAATACCAGAACAAGGTACACTTGCTCTGCCTGGAGGGTATGGGAGTTATAGGTCATTTCCAGGGAGATGGAGAGATACTTGTCGGTTACTACTTTTGATTCATGGTATGCTTCTGCTTAGAGTGTAGTGATCCCACACTTCCCATTTGGGGTACAGCCCCTTGCTCTTCTCCAATGAGTACATTCCATCCGCGTGAACGCTGGGAGGTCCGCGCTGACTAGTACCTTTTCGCACCGTATCGGCTGAGTAATGTGGAAGTGAGGTAAGCCGCCGATCTGTGTGTTCAATAAGAGGGATCGCCCTTTTCGCCTGGCATCGGATGTTCGCCTTCCGGCTCACGTTCTCTGCACGTCTCGCTCTACTTCCAAATATCACGAGATAAGGCTCGTCGTTCTCGTTCAACCACTCCATGTCAGCTCGCCTGACTTGTCAAAGCGCCCTGTCAGCTGATCCCTTCCAAGGTTTCTCAAGTCACCCTGCCTTACCTACTCGTCACCTCCCAGCTCGACGCCCTCGACTCCCTCGAAACGGACGTCATCGCCCTCTTCCGCGCTCGGCCCGATAGGCTCGAACTTCCTTAGATCCGCTTCCTGAGATATGTTGTCAACTAAGAAGGCTGATCATTCACACAGAGGCGTGGCCGGTTAGGTTCAAGGCAGTAAGGGAGGAACGCGGCTTCCCTGATGACTTGACGGTTCGACGCGCATGGGAGTACGGATCAGCTGCAGATGGGGCAAGGAGGACGAGAGGCGGGTCCGGAAGCTTCTCGCCCCCGCAGCCTCTCCCAATATCAAATGAGAGGGAGGCATCATGTCCATCACATCGGCCCCCGATACACCATTAGAATCGAGTCGAAGGGGTACCGGGACTGGATTGAGACTCTGGCAAGGACGAGACGGAAATCAACGGTGAAGTAAAACGATCCATGCATGTGCTTTACGATCCCCCATTGACCTGTAACTCCAATCAGCTTCATCGTCATCTTCGAAGCTAGAGTCAACCCACCTTATTCTTCACCGTCGTGAGATACTGCGCATAACTACTCATATGATCCATCCTATCCTCAATCAACAGACTCAGCGCCCAACTCCTCAAAGCCGGCTCCGCATCGCTCTTCACCACATACAGATGTGGTCTGTATACCCCTCTTCGTAATTCCCTCGTCTTGGCGACGATCGCGTTGACCCGTTGATTGAATGGATTATCCAAAATCGGGAGGGTGTATTTCCCTCCTGTCAGATCGCCATAACTCGGGAGATCAAAGACGTCTTGAACTAATCTGGGTACGGCCTCATGTCCGACCCAAAGGAAGATGTTCTGTCCATCTTCGATGAGGAAGAGACCGTGTCGTTCGAGTCTTTCCGATGTAAGGTTCATTGCAGGAGGTAGGATGACGCCGTTCTCCTCGATCGTTCCTGCTTCGGGAGGCATGTTATGTAACGAATAGAATCTGGGATGAATATAGGGTACGAAAGCTTGACACGGGAGGGTCGTGAGGAGGGCTTGAGCGTAACTTCGGAGATCGGGTGGTATCTGGGCGCCTTCTCGAAGACCGACATGTTTTGTCAACCCGCACATCAGCAGAGGGAGAAGTTGGAGGTTGGTGGGAACAGCGAGTTGAGCGGAAGCACCGGCAGATGACGTGACCTGATTCTTGAAAACCGTGAGCATGTCGGAGAGCTTGTTGGTAATCAAGTTTCGAGCGTCATCAAGCGACCCGGTCATCGACTTCTCGACCGCCTTGTTGGCGAGGTAAGACGCGATGGCTATTTGATCGGCTGAAGCGTACAACTCAGCGATGGAGTCGGTCGTCGGCATAGCTTGCGTGATGACACGGATCCGCCGTTCCCCGTAGCATGATGTATGCAGGATAGCAGTTTGCAGTACCACGAACGCCCCCTTGATATCATCCTCCAGCTGCAACTCGATCACATAGTTCTGATCCTCCGGTACGGTAGGCAATGCAAGCAAGTCCGTTGATCGGATAAAGAAGTTTCCATGGAAGGCGGACAGACGGATACCTCGGGTCGCTCGTACACGAATGACAGCTTCAAGACCGATCGGCATGGCGAGTACCTTGCCGAACTCCGTAGCGAACTTGATCGCATCCTCTGACCGGCTCGCATTAAACCCAGGATAAAGATATGTTTGACCCGCCGTATACCGTGGAAGACATGATAGTGAAGCGACATCGGTGTAGTGGGCGGAGAAGAGGAACATATCGACGGAGACCTGCTGCTTCGAACACTCAATGGCGAAGGTTTTGTAGAAGCTCGATGCAGAGTTCAGCAAGGAGCTTTCCTTGCTTGTCCCCAGCAGCTTCGGATCATCTCGAGCTTTCAACGCCCCTTCGCCCAGAGTAGGCAAGCTTGATGTGAGGGAAATGATCTTCCCGCCGATCTTCCCAATGAGCTGGTGTGCCGCTTGCATAGCCGATCCAAGGGCATTGCCCACGACATGCGATTCCTGGAACATATCGCTAAGCCGTCCCAGCAAGCTCTCCAGTGCCGGCCGAGACTCCTCCAGGTTGACGAGCAGATCGACGGGTTTCGGCAGGAAAACATCGTTCAGATCTGACATGACGAGCATGGTGGCTTCAGTCGCACCGGGAGGGAGGGAGAAGAAATGCAGGCTTGTGGATACGGCGATGATGGAGATCTTCGTCCGCTTGTCGGCGTTTGGTATACTGTCGAAACTCTCCAGGATCGTCCGTGCCGCCGTTGCCACCATACCAGACTGGACCGCTGATTGACTGACATCGATAATAAACGCGTAGACCGGGGGTTGAGGCGGTCGGACCATGTATTCTGTCGGGGCGATGAACTCTACCACACTGTGATTCAGCTCCTTCCGTGCCCATCGATCCGCCGGCTTCCCCGCAGCTTGATCCCAGTCAAACAGCTGAGGCACCTCATTACTCAATCCGCACATACAGCATTTCCACCTGTTCCCGCCCTCAATGAAAGTGACGTAAGGATTAATGTACGCCCTGCACCGTCTGCACCGAGCAATGACCGAATCCTCGACAACCGGTACTGGCATATCTCCATCGCTTTCCCGGAATGATCGGTAGGGAGCCATGACGAGTGCGAGTGGTAGTTTCGACTTGTTGAGGATGGACTGGGTTGTAGGCATGGAAGTGAGGGTACATCGCTGGTAACTCGGGTCGGGCTGGACATAAGGGGACTGAGTGACAGAGGCGTTGGGTGGAAGGAGATAAGGAGGTGGAGGCGCATCGAGACCGCGGACATCGGGTTGCATCCCAATGAGGTTGGCCGTCTGGAGACTGTGCATTTGTTTTTGATCGCCATATCCCATGGCTGGTTTCTGACCCATGTTCATGTTCTGAAACTGATTCGACATGTGGTGTACCGGTTGTTGTGGGTGTGCGGGTTGTTGCTGACCGTAGGCAGGTGGTTGCGGAGGAAGGGGCTGTTTGACATCGCCCGTAGCCATGCCAGGAGTAAAGTACTGTCCTGTGGCAGGGTGCTGTTGTTGGGACTGATCGGGGTAACCGGGGCCGGCAGGCTGCAAAGGTGGGGGTTGAGTATCGTAGCCGCCTCCACCGTACATTTGCTGGATCTGAGCGGTGGGATATTGCCGTCGTCCTCCTCGAGAGGGAGCTGGCGCTGCGGCTGGAGCAGGTGGGGAGGAGTTCGGGTGAGCTGTAGGGTAGGTGGGTTGTGTCGGTAAATCCCATTGTGATCGTCCTGTCGACTGGTCTTGGGAAGGATAAGCTGACGAAAATGCAATAATGCGAAGAGAGACTCACCAATGTAGACATATTGCCCTGATTGCTGATCCCTAAGAGGTATGCTATTGTTAGTGATCTACGTCTGCCGGACAGCATAGGACAGCTGCAGGCAGAGCGATCACTCACCATCTAGCTTCCCATCCTTGGGGCAGCATCAAAGGCTGCGAGCTCATGGTGACGTCGTAAATCTATCAACAGTGAAATGAAGCAGTCAAGATGACGCAATTGATGATGACTTTTGCGTTATCGTTACTTGGAGCTTGTCGTGGTATGCGGCCGGCCCAGCTGGGAAGATGCTCTGAATTGTTCATCGACTTTCCAAAAGACGCCTGCGCCTAGTATCAAAAATCCTCGGCGTTATCGGCGGCATTTTGCCTATATTCAGAGGCCCGCATTGATGTTGTCGAGCTGAAGCCAGCCTTTGTCATGGGATTTTGACTTTCGCTAGAGTAGGGATTGAGCGCGATGCTGCAGACCAATATCCTTGCTCCTGGACATGCAGATCTGGTCACACGTGAGAGTCACTAATTCCAAGAATTTGTGCTGTCAAGTTGATCGAGGCTCAGATGTCGTATATGACTTTTATGGCGAACGGCGTAAGCCTCCCCTTAGGACTGATGATCACTGGCTAAATTTCCCCAAGTTGCAACATGCTCGGCAGATCAGAGGATCAAGCTCTTCCATAAGTCTCTCGAGGGAACTTGGGAGCTCGAAACCGAGTGGAAGGTAGATATCTCATTAATCACCTCTGATGCATCAGAGCTAGGGCTGATCGCATAGGCACATGACGCACCTCTTCTTCGACTAAGCTTCGCCCATCCGCTTCACGGCTCACTACTCGCATCTTGTTCACACGACCGAACCGTCCGGGTTTGTGAAGAACCCTCAACCTCCTCGAAAGAAGGGAGGTGGATCGAGCGAGCCGTACTGGCTGGAGCAAAGGGGTCCGTCCGGACTGTCGAATTCTCCCCTCCTAACCCGTCTTTCGGTCTCCGAGTGGTAAGTTTCCCTATCTGTCTTATTCCCGTCCCGCTCGGCTGAACGGTGACCTAGGCATCAATAGCAACAGATGGACATCTACGAGTCCATACCTCCCTCGATCCGTCACTAAACGATTGGTCAACAGCACACGACATACATGTCCCTTCCCTCCCTCCTCCGGGAACACATGACGAGTCGAGCCAACCTACTTCTGATAGTACGGGCACGGGCACGAATGAGCTAGCAAATGGAGGATGGGGTTTAAGCTGGTGTAAAGAGAGGTGGTGGGGGAGTGTTCTCGCTGCGTTTGCTGGAACGAACCCGACCGTCAAAGTGGGTTCTTCTGCTCATAGCTCCCTTCTATGCGACCAAGGCGAGACTGAAATTGCCTTGGACAGATCATTGTCCTCGATCCGACTCCTAAATCGCTACTTCACCTTACCCCTCCAGCACCTCATTCCCCCTTGACATCCCTAGCATGGGCACCGAGTTGTGGGCGATCGTATCACCTCATAGCCACTGGAGCTCGAGATGGAACAGTAAGGATATGGCGGGTTGAACCGCCTGATATCGAAGAGGAGTATGGGGGAGCACGAAGAGACGGGTGGAAGAGCGAGAGCGTGGCGGACTTTGGGAAGGGTGGAGCGAGGGTTGAGATGGTAGACGTAGGTCAACGAGAGATGGAGGTGACTGCAGCTGATCTTGGTGGACAGTGGAACGCGACGGGAACGACATTGACGACTTCGGACGATGATGGGGTTATCCGGATATACAAACGTGAGCTCAGCTTTGGGTGCTGTTTCTTCTGCAGCCTAGATGCCCGAGGTTCAGCGGGAGGCGTCGAGGCTGATTCCTGCTTTTGAAGCGACATACGCGAAGAGCTGGAAGCTGCTGGGCAAGATGACGGCGGAGGAACCGCCTAGCGACGAGGCGAATGGACATTGACAAGTACCGTCAAACCATACAGCAGAAGGACCCATGTTGGCGAGAATCGGGTTACGTAACGTAATCTGTTAACGTCATTCACCTACTTTATTGACACACCCCCTTTATTGACGCATCTTCTCTTTCAATCTTGAAAATCCATGTACTCGGCCCAATATGCTTAGATTCAAGGGCTGGTCAGGAAGGGATTAGGTTCTAGAGCCATGAGAGCGTCCCTGACCAAGTCCTCACCAGGTCCCCGTTGCCCCCTAGGCCGCCTAGCGTCCTCCGCAGCTCTGACCTTTGCTAGCACGTCCTCTGTACTAAAC